>ENA-OQJN01000105-OQJN01000105.1-human-gut-metagenome-genome-assembly--contig:-NODE-105-length-42533-cov-3.628685_pt1 | contig 42533 bp, 35 predicted proteins | sample MGYA00242610_ERZ504777 | MGnify/ENA primary metagenome ERZ504777 (study PRJEB26092, sample SAMD00036350) | human gut metagenome | host: Homo sapiens | study: EMG produced TPA metagenomics assembly of... | reverse complement strand
AGAGTTCTGCCACCGCCTTCTCCATTTAAATATGCTGTAACAACTTTTAGCTTAAATTTAAAACTATATTTTGACATGAAAAAACCGACCTCCTTAAAATTAGATTTTTAGGTCTAACTTTAAGGGGGCGGTTCAGTAATCTGAAGTTACGGCTACTCTTTTTATTTATTTTCATTACTAATAATGCTTTTTACGCTACTTCCTTCTCGAATCTCTGTCGAAAACAAAAGTTTCTCAACAGTATTTGGATAATCTTTAGTGGTCAGTACCGTTTCTACAGCCTTTGCGCCAATCTCATACAATGGTATTTTTATTGTGGTTAGTTGAGGAGACGAATATTGACTATTGGGTAACCCCCCCATACCTACTACAGAAATATCTTCCGGCACACTCAGACCAAAATCCTGAATAGCTCTCATCACACTTAAGGCCACATTATCATTATCACAAAAAACTGCTGTAAATTCATGCCCTGATTTTAATACTTCACTAACAGTTTCATAACTGCCTTTCCAAGTATTATCCGTATGAATAATTAGTTTCTTATTAATAGGTATATTGTGCTCTTGTAACACTAATTTAAACCCTTTTAAACGTTCCTTAACGGTACAAACATTAGCAGGTCCTCCAACGTACAAAATATTTTTTATGTCCATGATCCACTAAATACTCTGTCATTTTCTTAGAAGCCTCAGAATTGTCAATCATAACTGAATCCATTTCAATACCTTGTGGTGCTAATGCAACGATTCTAAGGTTACGAGATTTATACTTCTCTACCTCATCTCGAAGATTGTTCTTATAAGCCTCAGTATCAAAGCCGCCACCGCCCAAAATCAAACCGCGTATACGATATTGATTAAACAATTCATGATAACGCATTTCATCATCTGTCTTACGCCCTGTATTACAAACAAAAGACAAAACCTCTCTGCTTATAGCTGCTTCTGTAATACCTCTCGCCATTTCACCGTAATAAGCATCAGATAAATCTCTTGCAATAAAAGCAATTACATTCGTATAGGATTGACGTAATGTTTGAGCCGAAATATTTGGTTTATAATCAAGTTTTTTATTGCCTTTTCAACCTTTTTTCTCGTTTTTTCTGAAACAGCATGGCTAGAGTTATTTATTACCCTAGACACGGTTGCAATAGAAACGCCGGCCTCATTAGCAACATCTTCAATAGAATACGACATTATATTACCTCAACCAAAATACGATCATTTAAATCATATAGCACAATATTTATATCAACCTTTAATAAATTAACATTAACAGAATAAAATAATAATACTTATATAATAGTATTATAACTCAATGTAAAAAAAATTAGAACATTTTAGCAACAGCAAAACCAGTAATAACTAACACAAACAAGTAGCTAATCAACATCGAAAACTGCAAGAACCGTGGTTTATCATATCCTTCATTAATATCATCACGAAAAACCATCAATGTCATAAATAGGCCCGCAAACGGTGTCGCAATTGCAGTAGCCACATTAGCAATAAAAATCAATTGAGTTGGAGATCCGTTATAGAAGAAGCAAATAATTGTTGCAACTACAATACAGATTAAACACCCCCATTTTATAGGTTTTGACTCTAGGCCAACTGGTTTATCAAATCCGGCATTTAGTAAAACCATTCCTCGTTGTGTATTCCCTAACAAAGAGGAGAACCCGGCACCCAATAAAGCAACGCCCATTAGATATTTAGCTGCATCACCCATAAATGGAACCAATAAATCAGCTAACTGAGCTGGCTGTTTAATTCCTAAGCCCTGCGGATGTAATACAATAGCGCCTACTAATACAATTGCACCCGAAATCAAGACCACAGATATAATGTGTACCAATGAGTCAGCAAACATAGTACCATTAAACAAATCCTCTTTCTTCCACTTCTTTTCTAGACCTAAATAAGTGCCATAAACACCGGCTGTGACTGATGCATTAGTACTAATATACCCCAATGCTGTAGCTAAACTACCAGCAGCCACAGTCCAATGAGATAAGCCATACCCAAATTCTCCCCAATCAGGACCGCCAACTGAAACTAAGGTTGCAAAAAAAGCAATAATCATTGCTACTATACAAATTAAAATTCCTTTTTCGACTTTATTGTAAACACCTTTAGAAAAATAGCAATACATCAAAATTACTAACATAATCAATGCACCTATTTTCCAGTTAATATTAAAAATTAACTGCATCCCGGCACCTGTACCTGTAATATTCCCTAATGTAAAGAAAAAACAGGCCAAAAAAGTAGCGATACCGGCAATAATAGCAGCCCAATTTCCATAATAATGACGTATTGCATGAATAATCGGCATTCCGGTTAACATACCAATCCTATATGCCGTCATCATAAATGCGATTCCCATAAAAATAATCGGCAATATTAACCAAATCATGCTGTAACCATAATTGCCCCCAACATAGCTGATATTGTTATATTTCCAGGACCTATAACCACTCCGGTTAAAATAATGCCCGGTCCTACTTTCTTCAACAATTCCCAAAAGCTTAATTTTCTAACGGGTTTTCCGTCTACCATTATATTAGCCATAGCTGTATCTCCCATATATAAATTAGGAAATTCACCGTACAAACTCATGAAAAGAGAGGATAAACCTATTCAGTTATCCTCTCTACTTTCACATCTTTAACCCGCTCTTCAAAACATTCTTGAGTTCGTGGGTGAATAAATTTTCTTGTCAGTATTATACTAAGTCTACCGTTTTTACGCCACCCAATTTAATAGCTTCTGCTACACTATCTTTTTCTTCTTGAGATAACGGAATTAAAGGTTTACGCATTAATGGAGAGCTAAATACTTTACGTTGATAAAGAGCTTCTTTCATACGTGCATGAGCTTCACCGGTAGGTTCGCCTGTACCATAAATAGCTGCTGACATTCTCTGAACTGGTTCGTTAGCTTCACGAATTTCAAACAAATTACCTTCAAGTACCTTTTGGTACATATTATTGATGAGTTCAGGTACGCAGCCACAGAAACCAATCAAGGCACCATCCATACCAGGATTCAATAAAGAAGTACAGATGTATTCATCATGGCAAGTCCATAACATTACATGAGGGGCTTTTTCTCTTAAGATACGAATATCGCGTTCGTATAAAGCTTCATCACGAGTACCCATTTTAATAGCTTTAACATTAGGAATCTTGCACATTTCAAGAAGGGTTTGAACCGGATAGAAACCTTTAGAGTTAGCAGGATACAAATGAATTACGATACCGATATCGATTGCATCAGCTACATCTTTAATAAATTGAATAGCAGATTGTTGTTTCATACTAAAACGCAACCATACATGTGGTGGCATCAACAAGATACCATCAGCACCAGCTTCTTGAGCAGCCTTAGCATCTTCAATAGCATCGATTGTACCTTCGGCACTAACACCGGAGATAATACGTACACGACCTTTTGCTTGATCGGCTACAATTCGAGTAATTCGAGCACGTTCTTCTCTTGTAAAGCCACCGATTTCACCGGTATGACCGTTTGTAACAAGGCCTGTAATATGTTCATATTGAATTAACCATTCAACGTAGTTGCGAAGTTCTTGTTCATTAATAGAATAATCATCATTCAAAGGAACCATTATTGCCGGATTTAAACCTTTCCAATTGTCGTTTAACATAGTGAATACATCCTTTCTAAAATAAGAAAACAATTACTACTTACTATTACTTAACAAAACCGGTTTCAATTTAAACTTTATGGAAAATGTTTTCCATAACCTTTATCTACAAGATACACCTCAATTGAATAACTGTCAATCATTTTTGTTATGCTCTTTATGCATCCATAGTATCATTTTACAAAGGAACTTTCTTCTAATCCAGCAAAACCCTTTAAAATTCCTAATTACTGGACCTGTTACTTTTACTCATAGTTATAATATTTTCTTGTAAAAATCATTTTTTTATTTCCTAAATTGATAACTAATGTTATACTTCAGTTAATACTACTTACTGTTACACCCTAAAAAGTTCTCATTTTTACCAAGAAAGGGAGTAACTCAAATGAAAAAGAAAACGTTTTCACTAAGTATTTTACTAGCTTTACTGTCAACTGCCCCTGTACTAGCAACTAATCCATTTTCTGACGTAGCTTCAGACCATTAGGCATTTCAATCTGTAGCTGCACTAGCAGAAGCAAATATCATTAAAGGATATCCTGATTCTACCTTTAAAGGAACCCAAAATATTACGCGCTATGAATTGGCACAGATGGTCGGCCAAGCAATAGCTAATCAAAAGAATACAACTGCAGAGCAGCAGGCTATAATAAACAAACTATCAAATGAGTTTTCATCGGAACTGAAAGCTCTTGGAATTCGCTTAGATAATTTAAACGAAAAAATCGGCAATGTAAAAACAAGTGGCGACATACGCCTGCGGTATCGCGGCTCGGAAGAAAAGGGCGTATTCAAAACGAATAGTAAATCTAAATTTGATTATCGTGCACGGATTCAATTCGATACCAACATCGCCAAAAATACATCTGCAATAATTAGGATTAGAACAGGTAATACAAAAGGCGATCCGGAATTTGGTAATACACTTAATAATGATATCGCATTTGATCGTTTAGCAATTAATCACAAATTCAACACTGCAAATACTATTTCTCTTGGTAGAACCGGTCTTCGACTTGGTGAAGGTTTGGCATATAGCAATGAACCCTTTGACGGCATAATATTTTCTACAAAATTTAATACCACTCAACTTGAATTAGGTTACGGTGCGTTAACTTCATTCTATGCCTCTACATTTCCCGCCTCCAAAAATAGCAAAAGAACTAAAATCGTACCTAATTTAAGTACCGATGAAAACCCGACATTAACAGTAATTCAAATCAGACAAACATTTTCTAAAAATATTGCCGTAGCCGGATATTATCTAGTTGGTAATCAAAATATAGATACTGACTTTTATGGAGTCAGTGCCGATATTAAAGTTGCCCCAATGTTAGGACTTAGTGGCGAATGGATTAAAGCAAAAGACTTCTCTAATGCCACAGCTTGGGTCGCCGGTATTAGTTACGGAAACTACACTCTTTCTAAAGCAAACTCTTGGGATCTTAAGTTACAATATTTTGACGAAGACATAAATTCACCGGTTTTTACATCTCGTTTCGCCCAAGCTTGGCTATATGACTATAAAGGATGGCTCGCTACAGTCGATTATGCATTAGATAAAAAACCTTGGCCTTTCTGCCTTTTATGGATTTGGCAGCAAAAATCAAAATGGTCAATCACTCGGGAACTATTATCGAGCTGAATTTAATTTAAAATTCTAAAATCTAACTCAAACATACAAAAAAGCGATGGACCGAAATCCATCGCTTTTCTTGTTTATCTTATTGTGTGTTGAGCTATTTATGTTGTTATTATGTTGAGCAAGTATACTAACTGCTTCGCAGTACTTAAGCTAACTTCTTATGCTAAGCTTGCACGTAAGAACCAAAGCTGTTTAGTGTAGTACTCAATGTGATCTTCCATCAAGTTGGACAATGCGAAGTTATCTTCTTCACCGGCTTCTTCACGAATTTTAAGAGCCAAGTCGGACATCAATTTGAAGTCAGCCTGTAAAATTTCATATACTTCTTTAACGCTAAATGCACGGCCATCCAATTCTTCGATAGTAGCCAATTTCAAGTATTCGGAAATACGTACTACCGGTTCTTCGCCTGCCATTTTAAGAGCTTCAGCTACTGCATCATAGTATTCGAATGCATTATCGTATACACTTTCCAAGTATTCATGAGTTGGTACGAACTGGGAACCTACTACATTGAAATGAAGGTTGTGTAATTTTACGTTCCAAATTGCTAAGTTTGCTAAATACTTGTTTACTTCCTGTACGTTTTTCATAATTTTTTTCCTCCTTGAATTGTAAACCTCTATTTACAATCCCTACGAATTTTAATAATTGACATTAAACATATCATTTAATATTTCAACTGAATTTGTTTACTTTATATTCAGTTACTAGCATTTTTTACTACAATTTTATAATCATTATTGTTTGCTATGGTTAGATTATAACATAGACAAAAATCGATGTCAATTACTTTTGGAAAATAATTATTATTTACTTTAAAACTTTTATTTATAGGCTAAAACAAGCTATAAAGTAACCTTAAAACACCATAAATTAAAGGGATATTAAATTCACTTAGCAAATAATTTTAACAATTTAACAGTCATTTTACATTCATATTTAAAGCTTTACAGACCATACATCCTTGATCACCAATTTAGTAAAGTACACTATTTATCTATTATCATTCTTGATTAACTTTCTCATATTCCTATTTAAAAACTACACAGGTTGGACTGGCTGTTGCCACCGTAATGCCGGTAAATGTCAAATGACCATGTTCCTCATCAACATCAAAAAGCTGCAATGTATCGGAGTCTTCGTTGGCAATAAGCAACTGCTTCCCATCAGGCATAAAGGTAAAGAAACGTGGCGTTTTGCCCAAAACAGAGGTAAAGCCAAGATTTGTTAGAAATCCGGTTTCTTTATTTACCCGATATATGGCTACGCTTTCATGAATACGGTTTGTTTCATATAAGAATTCTTCACTCGGACTGAGTAGCACTGCACTGGCTTGCCCTTGGCCGGTATAGGTTTCTGGTAGTGACGGAATAATTTGCAAGGCTGTCAAAATACCTTTGGCGTCATCAAAATCGTAGTACGTAACCGAATTACCCTTTTCGTTCACCACGTAAACATGACGATTATCTTTACTAATCGTCAAATGGCGCGGTTCCGCATAGGTTCTGGCATCAATATGAGATTGTTCTGTAAGCTCGCCTGTTTCGGCATTGACTTTAAACACATAGATTCGTTCATGACCGATATGGCGCCCCTGAGTAGGCACCAATAACCACTGTCCTGTTTTATCCAACACACACTGATGAGCCAAGGAAACGGTATCATCACTAAGTCCTTTAATATGTGCTACCGATGTAGCTTTGCCCAAACTGCCATCGGCAAGCCGCGGTATTGTAGTAACAGTACCACCTTGCAAGGTGGCCACATATAAGAATCGATTATCCGGAGATATTTCAATATATACCGGGTTTTTACCTTCGCTGCTCACTGTATTTAAAAAGTTAGCGATCCATCTACTTCCACTTTGAATGCACTCACTTCTTCATAATCACCGTGAACGGTATACAAAAAATACTTATTCTTATCGAAAGCCAAATAGGACGGGTTTTCTAAAATAGGCGTGATGCCTAATAAATGCCATCCTTCCGGCGTAATTTCATAGACGGAAATTCCTTTGCCACGAGCATTTCGATGTTTTGTTGTGCGGCAACCTATATATGCAAACATGTTTACTCCTAATACCTATATAATTTTTATCTTTAAATTCACCTATATAATCTTAAATATCTTTATTCTACGCCAAATATCTCTTAATCACTATAAATTAACATTCAAGATTTCTTTACTCCTTCATTATCCAAAGTTTATTTAGATAAAGTCTCAATATACCGCATCGCATTGTCATAGGTATTACGAATATGTTGCTCCATTGCTTGCAAAGACAATTTTGAGTCATCAGCTTTTAACGCACTCACTATAGCACGATGTTCATCAATGGTTTCATAAAATCTTTGAGGCCCACTATACAAAGCTGTTATACCTAAACGCGCAACTTTATCTCTCATATCCAAAATCAACTGTTTTAAAAATGGATTATCTGATGTATCCGCTAGAATATTATGAAATTCCATATCCAATTTAATAAATTCTTGAATACGATTACCTGCATTGTCTTTTAAATCTTCCTGTGACTGTACACATTGTTGCAAGCGCCTAATGGTTTCATTATTTATCTTATCAATTGCTAGTTTAATAACCAAAATCTCTAAAGCTTCACGTATTTGAAAAATATGTTTCAAATCATCTACAGATAGCGATTTTACCATAACGCCTCGATATGGAATATATTCAACTACATCTTCCGCTTCAAGAGCTTTAAATGCCTCTCGAACCGGTGTACGACTTACCTCTAATTCTGCCGAAATTTTACGTTCATTTAAAATATCCCCCGGCTTATATATTTGTTCATTAATGGCCTCTTTTAAATGAATATACACTTTCTGCTGTAATGACTGACGCTCCTCTATATTCATATCTCCACCTACTTTTCTAAACTACTATAACTATATTATAGCATCAAAAAATAACAATTTTTATTCTATTATTACTTTTAATTCTAATAGTATTGACGATTTCGCAACAATGGTATACAATTTCATTAAGTGGTATACCAAATTATAAGGAGGCTATTATGAATCCGAAAATCGCGTTAATACAAATGAGTTCCATCTTTGCTGAACCAGAAAAAAACTTTTCTCACGCCATAGAGTTAATGGATGAAGCTATGGCTCAAAAACCAGATATTCTAGTTTTGCCTGAAACATTTAATACCGGCTTTTTCCCGACAGATAACCTCGAAGAACTAGCTGATAAAGAAGGACAAACAACTAAAAAACTATTCTCCGAATATGCAAAAAAACATTCCGTAAATATTGTAGCTGGATCAGTTACTACTTTAAAAAATAATAAAGTATTTAACACAGCTTATATTTTTGATAAGCACGGCAAGCTAGTTGCTGAATATGATAAAATTCATGGCTTCACCCCTTCAGGCGAACATAATTATTACCAGGGTGGTAATAAACTAGTTACCTTTAACTTAGCTGGTATGAAATGTGGCATCATCATCTGTTATGACATTCGTTTTTGTGAATTAGTACGGTCATTGGCATTAAAAGGGATAGAATTGCTATTTATTCCTGCGCATTGGCCTTTAATTCGTAAGAATCACTGGATTAATTTAGCCACAACGCGTGCCATCGAAAATCAGATGTATGTATGTGCAGTCAACGCTTGTAGTAAAGCAGGCGATACCATTTTTGGTGGTAATTCACTATTGATAAATCCATGGGGCGAAGAAATCTGTCATCTCGACGAAGCAGAAGAAGTTCAATTCGGAACTGTTGACCTAAGTATTATCAAGGATATACGTGAATCCATCAATGTTTTCCGTGACCGTAAACCATCATTATATGAACTATAAAGGAGCACTATCATGAACGTAACAATTGAAAGCTTAAAAGGAAAAACTGAATTATTTTTTGACTTAGAACAATTATTAGTAGTTGGCTTTGCCGGTAAAGATATTGAAAAAACAATGGAACATATTCGGGAATTAGAGGAAGAAGGTATCAAATGTCCAAAATCTGTTCCAGTATTATATCAATGCTCCAAAGAAATACTAACAACTAGCAAAGTTATCGAAGTCATTGGACAAAAACAAGTGGCGAAGTTGAATATCTCATTTTAGTACATGACAACAAATATTACATTGGTGTTGGTAGTGATCATACTGATAGAGAATTAGAAGCTGTTAGTATTCATAAATCAAAACAACTTTGTTTAAAACCATATGCTACTACCTTCTGGCCATATGACGAAATAAAAGAACATTTTGATTCCATAAAACTTGAATCTTCCCAAATACTTAATGGTGAAAAAATATCCTATCAACATGGTCTTACTTCCGATTTACTCTCACTAGAAACTATTATCGAGAAATTAAAAGAAGAAGTTAATGTTAATAATAGCCTTATTTATACAGGAACAGTGCCTTTAGAAAACGGATTCCAATATGGCGAATCCTTCGAATGCCAAATCGTTGACGAAAAATTAAATCGTTCAATCGGCCTACAATACAATATTCAAGTAATTAACGAACACTAATCCTTTCCTTAATAGTCTTCTACTTGTACAAAAAGGAGGTTTATATGCTTACAGCCCAAATTATAATGTTACTTACATTATTGGTAATGATACTTGGACGTGCTCCTCTTTATATCACCGCTACAATCGGCAGTACCTTAGCGGCTATTGCTGCAGGTTTTCCACTTATAGGCAAAGATCCAAACTCTATAGGTAAATTATTAGTATCTGCAATGAATCCTGTAATTATTGATATGCTAGGTGTATTACTCTTTATTGGGATTATGCAAAAAACAGGTTTTTTAAACGTTATTATTTATAAAATTATGGAAGTTGGCAAACAAAAAGGCGGGGCACCGGGGATTGCAACAGCAGCCGGTTTAGCCGCAGCATTATTAGGCGCCTTAACAGCATTCACTCAACCTGTAATTACTGCTACGATTGCAGGTCCTGCAGCAACTCGTCTTGGCTTACATCCTAATAAAACATCCGCTATAATCTCCATGGCTAATACAGTTGCTAACTCATGTGGTTTTACTCATCCAACAATGCTCGCCATATTAGGACTAACTGGGGTTTCTTTTGGCCTAATTAATGTATGGGGTTTTGTTGGTAGTATAGGTATTTATGTCTTTGCTTATTGGCGTGCTAAACGTGAAATGATAGCAGAAGGTCATTATGTTTGTGATAACGCTAACAACTCTGACACTGAAGATTTTGTTTTACCTGATGATGCTCCAAGCTTCACTAAAGCCGTATTCCCATTCCTCGCATTATGTATCGCATTCTTTATGGGCGTACCTGTATTTATTGTCGGTTTTATTTGCAGTATTCTCGTTATCATCATGGCTAAATACACCTTAGCAGATGGCGAAAAGGCAATGATTTCCGGGGTTACCCAGATTGCTATTCCAATTGTTGCGATAATCAGTCTTATGTTCATGTCTGTTGTAATTAACAAAATTGGGCTTGTAAGCGTATTATCCGAATACTTAAAACCATTCTTAGCTATTGCGCCAATTCAAATACTATTTATAATTTCTACAATTGCCGGTTTGATTACACAATCTAATGCGGCTTCAGCTGCTATTATTCTACCGTTTGTTCAAATTCTTATGGGTATGAATTTAGATCCAATGGCAATCAGCTTCGCTGCTATTATGGGCGCAGCTATTATGCAGTTATTCTTAACAGGTGGTGCCTTAACTGCTTTACCGGTAGTTGCCGGTGTAGTTCCTGGTACTAACCAAAAACTAGCAAATAAATGGGAACGCCCTGCATTATTAGTTGGTATTGGCGTAAGTTTCATATTATCTTTTATCATTTAAATAATATCCTTATACTTCCTTAAACATAAAATTATAGCGACCTTCTAATTTTGGAAAACTCTAAATTAGAAGGTCGCCATTTTATTCTTAAATCTCTATCAACCAATCCACCACATTCACAACCTGAATTCCGCCAAATTCTCTTTCAATCCCCGGTTCCAAAGTCAGAACTAATTTCTTATAATTATCCTGTATTTTTTGCAATGGCCGGAGCTCACGTTCACGCACCATTTCATCACGCATCGACTCCGTAACTTGGATATATAGCTTTTCGTCAGCTTTAGTAGCTATGAAGTCCACCTCAAAACGATCTATCTTACCGATAGCCACATCATACCCACGGCGCAAAAGTTCCAAATACACCACATTTTCCAATACATGGCCCGTATCACGATCACGAAAACCGAGTAAATAGTTGCGTAGCCCAATATCTACAATATAATACTTACCTAAAGTGCGTAAAAATTCACGTCCTTTAATATCAAAGCGTTTAATTTCATAGAAGAAATAAGCTTCTAATAAAGTTGCTATATACGCTTGAACAGTGTGAGCACTAGGCGTCCCATTGCGACCACCGCTTCGTTTACCCGCATCAAGCAAACCTTCATTAACTAGAGTATTACCTATAGACGACGCCGAAATGTTACTTCCCACATTATCGGCCAAGAACCTTACAATCTTCTGCAGCAAATCAGAGTCTGTCACTTGTCTTTGGTTACGACGTTGCTCCCGTTCTAAAATATCGCGTACAACAACTGTATTATAAATACCATCAAGCAAAGTCATAGCTCTATCTTGATCAAAGCCCACATCGGCAATCCCCGGCATACCGCCAAAGCGTAAATACAGATTAAATATATCTGACAACAAGTAGACTTGACCATTATCATCATAAACGCGCTTCTCTCTAGTTCCCAGTGGAGTTGTTATTTCTCTTAACTCCAACGAGTTAAATTCAATAAACTCCTTAAACGATAAGGGCAACATCTTTATTTCGACGCTGCGCCCGGACAGATAGGTAGCATATTCCGATGATAATAAATACGCATTTGAACCTGTCACATATATATCACAGTTAAAATCAACACGAAACGCATTAATCGCTTCTTCCCAACCGGGTACACGCTGAATTTCATCAAAGAACAAATAGGTAATACCTGTTTTGGAAATACGCTCTTTCACATAAGCATATACATCATCAGCGCTCATATCTTTATAGGCAAATGATTCAAAATTCATTTCAACGATAGCATCGTCAGATATCCCTTGCTCCTTCAACCAAGCTATCATCAGTTTAAGTAAGCTGGACTTACCACAGCGCCGAATACCGGTTACAACTTTAACCGGTTCTGTATCTTTAAAAGCAATCAATTTATTTAAGTAAAAATCTCGTGGTTTCAGGGCTCGCACGGACATCATAAAACCACCTCCTCTTACTCGTATAATAGCAAAAACTTTTTATTTTTACAAGTTTATGCTACCAATAGCAAAAACTTGTTTTTTTAACCACTTTTTGCTATCGCATAACGGGAAGCTACTATTAAAGCTAAACTTTTTTCAAAATAAGATTACAAAAAAGCCTCCGACGTCTTCACTAACGAAACGAAAACGCTCGGAGGCTTACTTATTTTATTCTATTATTAGACTACGTTAGCTATTCACACGAATCTTTTATACCAAACTTTTTACTCAGTCAAACTTACCCAACGCAGGGATGCTTGCCTGTTTCAAGTATTCAGCATATTCTTTAGCATGTTTAGCCAAATCTTCATCACTCATAGTGAGGGTGCCTTTTACCACAAACGGCGTCAAGTAAGTCATGCCGCAGAATTCAGCCAATAGCAACTCTTTGCCATGTAAAGCTTTACCGCTGCTGCCGTAAGCCCAACCATAAAGGAGCACCTGATCCTGCCATTCTTTTAACAAGGAAGGTGAGCTGTACCAATACATCGGGAACTGCAACACGATGCGATCAGCTTCAGTCAATACAGCCTGTTCTTTGGCCACATCAATTTTGTTATCCGGATATAAAACATACATATGGCGAACAGTATAATCACCGCCGATAGCTTGTTCAAAAGCTTTATTAATGCGGGATGCTTCAAAATTAGGATGGAACAATAAAACTACGGTTTTCATAGGATACCTCCTGTTTTCTCAAGATAATAATATATGAATTCTATAATATACAATGTAACTATATTGAACTTTCTATATCTATTATACATCAAGAAACTTTGAGAATCTATCTTAAAATCACATAAATTGATGTAATTTTATTACGCTAAAACAATTCTATCCTAAAGCGTATATTCCAATCTGTACGTCACAAGTCACCGTTAATTATGCACCTTAATCGACGACGTTAATCGGCACTAACTGTTACTATTTGACCGGTCCGAAGCGATGTGAAAACCACGCGCCGCGCCCGTAATTCATAGGTTCTGCCGGCTCGTTCATTACCATACAAAGCATCGCCTACCAAAGGATGGCCCAAATGAGCCATAGCTACACGGATTTGATGTGTTTTCCCCGTATAGAGTCTGATATCTACGGTAGAGACCAACTTAGCTTTGTCCGCTTCGGTCATGGTCGCCAATTCATCGGCACTTACTTCGCGATAAGAGGTAGCCACTACATCGCCGAATTGACCATCTGTCACATCGCTCGGTTGATTACCGGAAGCATCACCGAGCTGAACACCCTCGACCTCTTCAAATACGCCGGTGCCGTTATACACGGTGCGTGTCGGTTTGCCGTCTTCGCGCACTTCATAGTGAATCCCGTCTTCCCCACGTTTCATGGGCAGGTCCACAATATTCGTATCCAAAAGCACCCCTTGCACAACCGTAGCATACCACTTCTCGAAGCGTTGATCTTCAATTTGTTGTTGGTAAAAACTCTGTGCCAAGGCACTTTTGGCAATCACAATGCAACCTGATGTATCCCTATCCAGACGATTTAAAAAGCGAACTTTGCGCTTAATGCCATTATCTTTAAAATACTGAGCCACACCATTAGCTAACGATACCTGCCCCTTAGAATTCACCGTAATCCCCACCGGTTTATCCAAGATAAGCAAGTCTTCATCTTCATAGAGAATAACGAGCTCCATAGGCACCGGATCATGATCTATTTTTTCCTTCGGCATCTGCAATCGCAATTCATCATTAAGCTCCACCGATTCCTTTGGATTTGTTTTTTTTTCCATTTAAGAGAACCAGTTTTTCTTGAAACAGCGTTTTCATAACTGAACGCGCCATATGCTTGGCATCAAGCCAAGCGCCCACCGTCTCAATACCGGCCATTACATCGTCCGGTCGCAATAAAAAGCACACATCATCGCTGCGATATGTTTTTCGTGACATAGGCACCTCCTTATTCTCTGATTACATCAGCCGGTAAGTATTTTAAAAACTCACTTGGCTTCACGCTGCGGCCGCGATTATCCGTCATGGCATACGATATAAAGAGCCGCTCTTTAGCTCTGGTAATCGCCACGTAGAAGAGTCGCTGTTCTTCCGACAGTTTTCCTTCTTTCAAAGATAACCAACTTGGGAATAATCCTTCCCGAAGGCCGGCCAAAAACACATATTCAAACTCACTGCCCTTGGCCTGATGCACCGTAATAATCGGAATTCTATCATTATTTTTAAGACGTTGGTCCGGCTCACCCGCCGTAAGCGCTGCCTGTTCCAGCATCTGTTGCAAACAGGCTCGCCCTGACAAGTCCTTAGCCTGACCTTCCAAATCTACCATGAGTCGATACAAATCACGAATATACTCTACGCGGTCATTTTCTTTACGTTCCGCATAATAGGAAAGCACGCCCATATCATTCATAATATAGGCCAACAACGCCGATGGTTTATCCGTCAAAATCTTACGGCGTAAGGTTGCCATCTGAGATGCCATAGTGGCAAACGAGTTCTTAAAATTACTGATTAGCGCTCGGCGCTGATCCGCCGTCGGTCGAATATTATGCTCAATGGCATAGAGTAATAACAAGGCCGTTGCCCGAATATCATCCATCGCATTATGAGTCGGTTTATGATGAATCGGGAAATATTCACTCAAAAAGCCCAACTTATGGTTCGGCAAACGGGGATAAAAACGACGGAAAAAATCCAAGGTATCATACACGTCGGCAAATTCCGGTGTCCCCAAATTATGACGGGCCAATTCGTTAGTGAAAATGCTGATATCATAATTTACATTATGACCGACAATGACGGCTCCTTTGGAAAACTCCTTAAAGTCAGCCAATACTGTAGTCGCATCTTCGCCGACTTCAGCCAGTTTTTCATCGGTAAACCCGTGTACGGCGGCTGAATCACCGACTGATTTCGACGGACGAATAAATCGTTCAAAAATCTCACCTTCCGAACCATCCGGATTGAGCTTGCACGCCGCAATTTGAATAATTTCATCACGGGTTGTGTCCGTCCCCGTACTTTCCACATCATAGACCACAATCTTACCGGCTGTAAGCCCTTGCAGAAGTCCGTCATAAGGTTCTTTTTCAAAAATCTGCATATCCATGAAATCCGTAAGACGAAGGCCCATAGTCCGCACGTCTTCGCTTTCAATTTGCTGAATACGAGCCTCACCGATGCCCTTCACATAGCGCATAATAATGCGTTTGGCACTCACTGCATCATGCGGATTCAGTAACAGTTTGAAATAAGCCATTACATCTTTAATTTCTTGACGGCGGAAGAATTTATATTCATCAATAATCATAAATTGACGCTGTTCTTCAGGGGCTACATGCTCATTAAAACGCTCAAACAGCGCGCTCAAGTACTGAGCCTGTGAGTTTTGGCGCACCAAGATACCGATTTTGGCATCTTTTGGCAAAGTCTGAATGGTATCAAAGATATACGCCCCTTCTTTCCATTCCGTGGGCGCCTTGTGCACCACGATAGGCTCACCCGGCGTCTTACTGGCGGCAAACGGTTTTTCCTGATAAAAGTCACCGATTAACCGCGGGAACATGCGCTCTAACACGGCAAACGATGCATCAAACAGATACTTATTGGCACGATAGTTTTCATAAAAGACAATCACGTCCGGTGAAAACTCCGCCTTATACTCATCCAACAGTCGTTCCGGATTGGAGCCGCGCCATTCATAAATAGTCTGAAAATAATCGCCGCAAAGGAGCACATGATTGCCCTGCCACAAATATTTCATGACCGTACCTTCCAAATCGCTGGTATCCTGCATTTCATCCACATTGATATACCGATAGCGACTGCGCCAACGTTCGCGCACCGTTTCATCCTGAAATAGACGATGCACCAAGGTAATCAAGTCGGTAAAATCGACGCCGTGAACACCGGCCAAGGACTGTTCGTAGCCCACTAAAGACTCATACCCTTTTTCACGGAATTCAGCCAAATCGGATGGATTGAGTTTTTCAAAAAAACGTTCCATCGTAGCGCGTTGCTCTATAAAAAGGCGGTCGATGGTCGTTTCATAATCACTCGCCGTGTTTTCACTGTAATAGCCCCAAATGGACCGATATTCCTTCACATGGCTTATAAGGTTGAAGAACACCGCGTCCTTCATGCCCGCCGGCAACCAAGTAGCCAACAGTTCCTGACAGTCTACTTCATCATAAATAGCCATGTCAAAATACAGACTGTCATCCAGTTTACTCTCCTCTTGCAGGACTTTATAACAAAAGCTGTGAAAGGTGCTTACCTCCACAGCTTTAGCTGCCGGCCCCGCCATAGACAGAATGCGATCCTTCATTTCACGACATGCCTTATTGGTAAATGTCATGCAAAGAATTTCCTCGCCCTTAGCCGCGCCACTTTGAATAATGTGCGCCACGCGGTGAGCCAGCGTATTTGTTTTTCCCGTACCTGCCGAGGCCAGTAACAGTATGTTATTCGTCAACGTATTCACCACACGCTGCTGAGCTTCATTTAACTGAGCCATACTGACTGCCTCCTTTATGCTACATGCTGTGCATGAGAGCCACTACGATTACCGGAATCGGGCCCAACACAGCTGTCAAAAACCACATGAGTACGGTCATATCCACCGGAATATGCAAGAAATTTACACTCACATAATACGCTGCATAGCCCAAAATTAGGTTGAAACCGACCCGTTTGATTGTATAAAATGCTACTTTAAAAATTGTATAAATAACAACAACTGCCACAGCAGCAGTTACCACTAAATCCATTCGAAAAGCCTCACATTTCCCGGCGGTTCATAACCGCCCCGCCGATAGTCAATTCATCGGCATATTCAATATCACCGCCAACCGGTACGCCGCGCGCAATACGGGTTACCTTAATACCGATTGGTTTTAATAAACGCGCCAAATAAAGGGCTGTCGCTTCCCCTTCCGGATCCGGATCGGTGGCCAGAATGACTTCCTTCACCGTCTCATCGCGCAAGCGATTCAACAGTTCCTTAATACGAATATCTTCCACCCCGATGCCTTCCAACGGTGACAAAGCCCCTTCCAGCACATGATAGACACCTTTATAATCGCCGCTTCGTTCAATGGCTACCACATCGCGGGATGTTTCCACCACGCAGATAATGCTATGGTCGCGCATTTCGTTGGCACAAAATTCGCAAGGATCTTGCGCCGACAAATTAAAGCAAATAGAGCAGCGTTTGGTCGCTTCCTTAGCTTGCTCAATCGTTTCAATCAAAGTGGCCACTTCATCAGCCGGCAATTCTACCAAGTAATACGCCAAACGCCGGGCCGATTTAGCGCCGATGCCCGGCAAGCGGCGCAACTCTTCCACTAAGCGTTCTAAGGGATTTGCCATCTTAGAACATACCCGGTAATTTCATGCCGCCTGTTACTTTGCTCATTTCCTGAGCCATCATGTCGTCAACTTTTTGACCGGCTGCATTTACGGCAGACAATACTAAATCTTCCAACATTTCCATATCGTCAGTGTCTACTACGGAAGGATCGATTTTAACGGATTGAACAATTTTTTCACCGTTCATCACGATAGTTACGGCACCGCCGCCTACAGAAGCGTCAACGATTTTAGTTTTCAATTCTTCCTGCATCTTCTGCATATCTGCCTGCATTTTCTGCACTTTTTTCATCATACCCTGCATATTGCCCATATTTGGCATACCTTTACCGAACATTATTGTTCCTCCTTTTAAAAACCATTATTTTAAAAATTAATATATTTCTATAATAAAAGCTTGCTCGCTCATTATATGAACGTCAGCTTACTATACTTCTATGATTCAGCGGTTAAACGTGAATTATGTTAACGCTGCTTCACATTACTAATCAGCATCTTTAGATGGTTCTTCATCGTTGATAATTTCTACATACACGTCATTGCCTTCAGCTTGTGCATTAATAAGCGCACCCATCAAAACGGAATTGGACCGTTCTTCCGGCGTAGCCTTACTGGGATCCCATTTAGTCATGCCTTTTAACTCATCGGGAACTTCCGTTTTTTTTTGAGCTGTAGAATCCGCCGCGGAAGGCATCATCTCACCATCACTGTACTCATCGTCAGGGGGTGGCGCTGTTTCAAAATCGGCTGCACCAAAGTCGTCGACTGTTGGATTAGCGTCACCGACATTCGAAGCGCCAAAATCATCCACTGTTGGTGTACCGACCGGCGTGGCCCCGGATGCACCGAAATCGTCAACTGTCACAGTGGTATTCCCGCGATTTGAAGCACTTGAGGCGCCAAAATCATCAACAGGTGCCGCATCCCCGACATTCGACGCACCGAAGTCATCCACTGTCGGATTAGCACCACCGGCATTCGAAGCACCAAAGTCATCAACAGGTTGGGATGCTCCACTTGGCTGCGACACAGTATGCTGTACTGTTGGCTGTGCAGTTGGTTGCGAAACCGGCGGTATGTCACTTGTTCCAGCCATCGGTTGTGACTGACGCTGTTGCCCGGCCTGGTGCGTTGCTCTATTAGCACCTGCCGCCGTATGCCCACCGCCGCCGTTAATTACGGCTTTAGCGGCATCTAAATATCCTTTAGCGGCACTATCGTCTTGGCAAAGCACTTGCACCATCACTTCGCGCCCCAGAGCCTGATGTAAACTCTGCTCCAATTCGAAAATTCGATCTTCCGTATTACACATATTAACCAACATCGGATTGCCGAATACGAAAACAACACGCGATTCATCGATATAGGTCAAGAAAGCCTGGTTAAAAAAGCTAGCTGTAAAATTCCAAGACCGACTATTGGCATACCGTAAGGTATCCTTCTTTATTTTATCATAATTCCTAGGATTTTCGATGTGCTGACCTAAAATAAGTGCCGTATCACCTATAATTGAGCGAATGCGCGACCCTTTTTTAGGCGATTGACCATGACCGGCGCCGGCATTTTTGGCCGGTGCTTTGCGCTTCGCAGGCGCCTTGCTCCTACTTGGCGTAGGCGGCGCCATTGAGGTTGGCGGGGCCATGCCTACCGACGTAGACATATCCAAACCGGGCGGCATAACCCCCGGTGGCATCGTACCCGGCACTGCAGATGATATGCCGCTTGGCGGCACTGTACCGGGAACTGCTGAACCCGGCATCACGGCACTTTGCGCGCCTGACATTGCCTGATTCATGGCACCCGCGTCAGACATCATACCTTGATGCATCATATTCGGGTTCATCATCGGTGGCTGCTGCTCCAATTGAGCCAGTCTGGCACCGAACTGATTATCCGATTCATCCAAACGATGTTCAACGGCGGCCAACCGTTGTAATACATCTTCTTCGCTGACTTGCGCACGGGCGCAAATCCCCAACAAGCCCATTTCGATGACGATGCGCGGATTATCCACCCGTTTCGCATCATTCAAAATCTGTTGCAATTCTTTGACAAAATAATTGAGTTCATCCACCGATAAAGACTGTGCCTGAGCGGCAAAAGCCTCTTTAAACGGCGTATATAAAGCTAATTCTTCTGCGGTAGGCAAAACTTTTTCAATCAGTAAGGCCCTTACATGTTGAATGAGAGCTTCAATAATCTGTTTGCTGTCGCGACCTTCGCTGAGAGCTTTTTTAGAAGCCACCAAAACAGCTGCCCCATCGCCCTTGCGCAAATAATCAAGGAAGGTCATAATCCATTCTTTGCCCACCAGGCCAATCATAGATTCCACGGTCTGCGCCGTAATCACATCCGTCGTCATGCCGGAGCACTGGTCCAAAATACTGAGAGCATCACGCAAACCGCCATCCGCGTGAATGGCAATGAGTTGCGCCGCATCAGGTGAAAGCTTGATATCACTTTCTTCGGCCACATGCAGCAAATGTTCCGCAATATCTTCGGCCGTAATCCGTCGGAAGGTATAACGCTGACAACGCGATAAAATCGTTACCGGCAATTTATCCACTTCCGTGGTGGCAAAAATAAACATAATATGAGGCGGCGGTTCTTCAATCGTCTTCAAAAGGGCATTCCACGCTTCATTCGTCAGCATGTGGGCTTCGTCGATAATAAAGATTTTTTTACGACCTTCAACGGGTAAAAACTTCACACTTTCCCGCAAAGAACGGATTTCATCAATACCGCGGTTCGACGCCGCATCTATTTCCAAAACGTCCATGGATTGGCCGTTTAAAATTTGTTTACAAGAGGTACATTCGTTACAAGGATGATCGGTTGGGCCTTTTTCACAGTTAATGGCTCTCGCAAAAATCTTGGCCACACTGGTTTTGCCCGTCCCACGCGGTCCGGAGAACAAATAGGCGTGCGCCACCTTGTCTTCGCGAATGGCACGCATCAACGTCTCGCTCACTTGCTTTTGCCCGACCACATCGGTAAACGTCTGAGGGCGCCATTTCCGATACAACGCTACATAACTCATAGGATTCCCTCCTTTCTTATAAACAAAAAAGCCGTCACAACACTCGATTATGACAGCCTTATAGGTTCCCTCGTGGCACATGAAAGTAACCGCTTAGTGCTGCTATCTCTCGATCCTGACACGATTCACAGGCTTCCATTGCACGAGCCCCACAAGACTGCCATAATCCAGTCCTGCATTACGGCTAGCTATATTATTATATACTACTAAAGGCAAAAAAACAAGTCGCCCCCGGCTAATCAAATTATACAAAATACAACATACATTTTGTATAAATTTCCTAATAAAATGTATACGTTACACTTTAAATAGAGTATAATGAGGCTAGATAAATTCTATAGAGATGTATTATTTTTTTCAAAAGAGCTAAGAAAGGATTAGTATTATGGACGCTTTTAACTCTTTCATCGGAACCATAACCGGCTTTCTCTGGGACTACATTATTATTATTTATTTAGTACTCGCCGGCTTCTGGTTTACCTTCAGCACCGGATTTATTCAGGTGCGCGAACTCAAGGAAATGATTCGTCTTCTGGGCGAAGGTGTTGGTAAAAAACGGAAGGCAACCGCATTTCCTCCTTCCAGGCATTCTGCGTAAGCTCCGCCTCTCGCGTTGGTGTGGGCAACATCGCCGGTATCGCCATCGCCGTTGTACTCGGTGGCCCGGGTGCCATCTTCTGGATGTGGTTTATCGCCTTACTCGGCGCTGCCACCGGTTTTGTAGAAAGTACTTTGGCTCAGATTTACAAAGTACCTTCCAGTAAGGGCGGTTTCCACGGTGGTCCGGCTTACTACATTAAAATGGGTTTGAAAAATCCGGCCTTCGCATTTCTCTTTGCGGTGCTCATCAGTGTGACCTACGGTTTGATTTACAACTCTGTACAAGCCAACACATTGGCCAATGCCTTACTTATCGTTAACCTTGATCCTCAAATAACCGCCATCGGCGTTGCTATTTTAACAGCCCTCGTTATCTTCGGCGGTATCGCCCGTGTTGCTCGTTTGAGCGAATGGCTCGTACCTGTTATGGCCGGTTTATACATTTTAACCGCCGTTTACATCGTATTGGTTAACATCACGGAATTACCAAACGTAATCTACGCTATTTTCTCCAATGCCTTCAACTTTGACGCAGCTGCCGGCGGTTTCTTCGGTGCTGCCGTAATGAACGGTATTAAACGTGGCTTGTTCTCCAATGAAGCCGGTGAAGGTTCCGTACCAAACGCCGCTGCTACGGCTGACGCAAGCCATCCGGTTAAACAGGGTCTTATCCAATCTTTCGGCGTATTCGTGGATACCTTCCTCGTATGTTCCGCTTCAGCATTCATCGTATTAATCTCCGGTAACTATGCAGGCTCCGGTCTCACCGGCATCGCCTTGATTCAGCATGACCTTGCTGCGCAACTCGGTAGCTGGGCTGCCCCTGTAATGGCTATCTTCATTTTCATGTTTGCCTTTTCTTCCATCGTGGGCAACTATTACTATGGCGAAATCAACATCGCTCATTTAACTAAAAACACACTCTACTTAAATATTTTCCGCGTGTTCGTAGTTATCATGGTTTACTTCGGTTCCGTCGCTTCCCTTAACCTTGTATGGAACCTGGCCGACTTATTCATGGCCTTCATGGTACTCACGAACTTAACCGCCATTCTCCTCTTGTGGAAACAATGTAAAGCCGCTATGCTCGACTATTTCAAACAGAAAAAAAGCCGGCATTGTAGAGCCTACATTTGATAGAAGCGTACTCCCTAATCAAGATGGGATAGTGTGGTGGCATAAGGACGCACAGCATAAAGACTAGTAAAGGTAGCGTGCATGCTATAAAACTTTAATTTCAAAAGAGTGACAGTCCTGTCTCCTCCCTGCGAGTCAAGCTCGAAAGGTCGTTCAACAGGACTGTCACTCTTTTTCTTTCAATTTCACGGCATAGCACGTATATCTTTACTAACGTCTTATGTTGTGCGTCTTACGCCGGGGAGAGGGGCGAAGGACATATAAAATCAAAATCATTTTCTCTTTCCCCCTTTGATGCGCAAGATAAGATTAGTTATACAGCGATATGTACTCTGTGATAGAGAAAAGAAAGGCAGGCCTATTGAACGAACCTCAGAACTTGTTTCGTTGGGGAGGAAATAGGCCTGCCTTTCCTTTCTTAAGTAATCACATATAACTAACCTTATGTTGTGCATCACCTTTCCTCCCCCGTAAATATTCGAGGCGCGCCTGAAGGCTTCTAGGAAAACCATACGTACTCTGGAGATATGTGAGAGAAAAAGAAGTCATGTCCTATTGAACGAACCTCAGAACTTGTTCGTGGGAGAAATAGGACATGACTTCTTTTCGCCCACTACAAAGCACATGGTTTCCTAGAACCAAAATGGCGCCCTGAGAATATTTATAATTTTATGATTGATATTTATACAGAAAAGGGCTATAATATGCATATAATTAATTTTGAGTTTTAAGAGTCCTTAAAGTTTTAGTGTAGGGGGAAGTAATTATGTTTAGTTCACTCAAAAAATTCGCGAGCAAAAAGGTTGTGCTCACTTTGACAGCGGCTTTATTGACAGCCGGTTTAATCGCAGGTTGCGGCAGCACCGGCGGTGACAATCAAGAAAAGTTATTAAGGTAGGGGCCGAAACTACGTTCCCTCCATTTGAATTCACCGAAGGCGACAAATATGTAGGCTTTGATATTGACCTTGCCGACGCTGTTGCCAAGAAAATGGGTTACAAAATGCAGTTCAAAAGCATGGGCTTTGATGCTTTGATTCCTGCGTTGCAGAGTAAAGATATCGACATGATTGCATCCGGCCTCAGTGCTACCCCTGAACGTGAAAAAGCTGTTCTTTTCAGTAATCCTTATTTTGAAAAAGGCGGTTTCGTAGCGATTGTAAAAAAAGATGACACTGCTACAAGCATGAACGATTTAGCCGGTAAACGTATCGTTGTTCAAATCGGTAGCGTTGCTTTAGACGTAGCTGAAAAGATTCCTAACGCACAAGTTAAATCCGTTGACAGCAACTCCCAGTTATTCAATGAATTAAAAGCCGGCACAGCTGATGCCATCGTATTGGACAATGCTGTTGCGCTTTACTACTTAAAACAAGGTGCTGATGCTGATACCAAAATCATCGGCGAACCTGTAGATCCGGAACCATTCGTATGGGCATTCCGTAAAGATGACAAACAGTTGAAAGAACAAGCTGACAAAGCTTTGGCTGATTTGAAAGCTGACGGCACTTACGACAAAATCTATGAAAAATGGTTCGGTCCTGCTAAAAAATAAGCTTAAAATAAGCTAGTTTTTAACAAATGAATCATAGCTCCTCATTCACTTTGAATGACGGAAGCTGAAAATATCAAATAACGTTACCAAAACGAAGGCGTTATCCCTTGAGCAAAAGCTGAGGGGATAACGCCTTCTCTTTCTTTCATTATAAAGTTGAACGATTGATAACCCGGAACTATAGCATAAAACTAGTCCCTTATGGCAAAACAACCAGATATGACTTACTACCCGATACAACTGACTCTGCACGCACGGCACCAGATACGACTTACTCTGCAGCTACGGTACTAAATATAACTTACTCTGCCGGTACGGCAATCGCATCATTTAAGCGGAATGAATAGATATAACGTTCTTTTACCGGTTTACCGGTCAAGCGCTCTAAGGCTTGACTATAGATACGCAACTGAATACCGTAACGACGAATCAATTCATCACCGGTTTTAACGCGGTCCGTTTTATAATCTACCAAAACCCACTCGCCATCTTCTAAAAATGCTGTATCAACGATCCCTTGCAGGAATAATTTTTCACCCGGTTCTACTTCCGGGTACACATCATGAGCTTCAATGAGCATGCTGAACGGCCATTCTTTGGCGACCTGTGAATATGACCGGCTTGAAGTCGACTGACTTGAATCCGATAAATTCGACGTTCCCGGCGAGTTGGACTGATTTAAAGCTGACGAGTTCGACGTATCCGCCGAAGCTTTAGCGGCTTTTAACAAACGACTCCCCAAATCGGAAGTAAAGAATCGGTATAGCGCTCTATCACTCAATACTTGTCGCTCTTCCAGCGTAAAATATCCTCCCAAAACCAATTGATCGAGTTTGGCACTCAAGCTTTTTTGCGTATATTTTTCCATCGGCAACCACTGCATAGCTTCATGCATCAAAGTACCCCAACGAGCGCCGGTACTCACTTCTTCAGCGGCTTCCAAAGCTCTCGGTTTGACATCAAACGGACCCAGCTCCGAATGTAATAGGCCTTTTGAAGTCTCTTGAATGGTTGTAGGCTCAGTTGCTGCCGGTGCATTTGCTACTGATGCATTTGCTACCGATGCAGCAGCTGTCTGTTCAGCAATTGATGCATCAATTGCTTCAGCTTCATTCGCCTCAGCCACATTACCGCCGGCCGGCTCTACCAAAGTTTCAGCTTCTTCCTCGGCTTCGGCAAAGCGTCGTTTTAATTCACTCACAGAAATTTTAGCGGCACGACTGACAGCACCCATGTATGGATAGCTGAAGTTAAAACGAGCTACCAAGTCGGCTTCAAGCGGTTCCGCATCAATTGGAGCCAATTTTTCAACAGCCGCCAAAATAGCGGATTTTTCTGTTTTACTACGCTGCAAATCCGTGTATAGACTACCGTCATGAAGTTCAACTTGTATACGACACTGTTTATCCTTGAGATCCATAGAGGCCACGTCTTCTACGCCACTGAATTGGCGTATCAAATTCCCCCGTTTAAATGGCGGCTTAAGCCCATGATAAACCAATCCAAATAAGATTTTGCGCCCGTAATCAGGTTTTTGCTTAGCATCTGCGTATCGGTCAAGAGGGCCGGTGCGGCCTGCTTGCTGCAGAGATCTTCAAATTTTTTACAAAACCGGTAATAAACAATTTATCGCGCGCACGAGTTAAGGCAACATATAAAAGTACGTTCTTCTTCAGCCTTGGTAGCCAGTTCAATCTTGTCCCGCACATAAAGCCATGGCAGTGAGCCATATAAGACGCGATAGTTTTCATAATAGCCTTTAATACCTACGCCGCTATCGTCCGTGAAGTAACATGGATTTTTTCAAGTCAATCAGATTAAACTCTTTTTTGCACGGAGCTTACGAATACGACCGGGAACTCAAGGCCCTTACTTTTATGAATACTCATGATGCGCACCACATTATCCGCTTCGCTTACCGTTTTGCCGATGCCCAAATCCTGGCCCGCGGCCTGCAAGCTTTCCAAGAAGCGTAAAAAGCGAAAAATGCCGCGGAAGCTACCGGCTTCGTACTGCTTGGCTCGTTCGTAAAGTGCCATTACATTGGCGCGGCGCACGAGTCCGTTCGGCATGGCGCTGACGTATTCCAAATAATTCATATCCTCGTAGATGGTCCACAGCAAATCGCTTACACTGTGATGCCGTGAATAGGTGCGCCATTTTTCAAAACGACCTACAAAAGCCTGAACAGCTTCATTTTGTGTGTTTTTGCCATATTCGGCCAACAATGACCAAATCGAACCTTGGCCGCTCATGCGCAATCGTCCCAATTCGTTCGCATCGAGACCGACAAACGGCGAATTGAGCACTACCGCCATCGGCAAATCCTGTTCCGGATTGTCGATAACCTGCAGTAGCGACAGCAATAGCTTTACTTCAATGGCACTGAAGTAGCCCGTGTTCTCTTCCGCATAAGCAGGAATGCCCGCCTGACGCATGGCTTCTACCATACGGCCTGCTTTGACTTTTGGCGAACGCAAGAGAATCACTATATCGCGCCATTCCAAAGGTCGGAAACTGCCATCCATATTTTGTACAACCTTGTCGGCAGCTTTTAACTCTTTGATTTTTTCAATGATAAAAGCAGTCTCTTTTTCGTCATTTTCTAAATCTGCTGCATCATCGTCATCAGCTAATGCACCGGCTTCACTTGACGCTGCGCCTTTACTAAACGTCGATGTTTTTTCATTACCCACATCGATGAGATGGAGTTCTACGGGGCCACCGACCCAGTTTTCCGGCGCATCATCGGTGTTGCGGCCCGGATTTAAGGCTTCCGCATCACCGTAGTCCAGTTCCGCCCCGTCAGCAGTCATGATTTGACGGAAGAGGAAGTTGGTAAACTCCAAAATATTCGCATCGGAACGGAAGTTTTGGGATAAGTCTATACGGCGCTCTACGGCATCAACGGACTGCTGGAATCTGTGATATTTTTCCATGAAAAGCATGGGGTTCGCCATACGGAAGCGGTAGATACTCTGCTTCACGTCGCCTACATAGAATCGATTATCGGTGCGCGACACGAGGTTCACGATAGCTTCTTGTACGCCATTCGTATCCTGATATTCATCCACCATAACTTCTTTGAAGGTGTTTTGAAGCTCAATGGCCACTTCGGACGGCGCCCAACGGCCATCGTCCTGTTTGTCCCGCAAGAGGGCTAAACAAAGATGTTCCAAGTCTGAAAAATCGAGCATGCCCAGTTCTTGTTTGGCCTTCGCAAACTCATCCTTAAAGGCCAACGTTAAATCGATGAGGCCCGTCACATACGGTAAGCTTTGCTCAATCTGCGTTTTAAACTCCGCCTCGGTAATGGCAAAAGGACCACTGGAAAGCTCTTTTAAACTCTCACGAACACCTTTTATCAGTTCCTTAGCCTGAGATAACAAGCCGGGATCAACCTTATCCAAATCTTTTTTCAAAGGATTCATATTGAGCCGCTTGAACGAATGATTGCCAATGAGAGCGACGGCGGCCACCATTTCATCCCAGGTTTGCGCCTCGGTCAGGGCGGACATCATATAGGCGAGCTCATCAATAAATTCGGCACCCTTGGTAGGCCCACCCGGTTGGTTGAGGATGTCTGCAAATTTTGCCAGACGATTAGCAATGTCGTCAATCAGAAGATGTTGCTCGTCCATAAAATATTTACCCCAAACGGTGTCCATTATAGGCTGGGTAAGGGCATTTTCATAACGTGCCTTAGCCTCTTGAAGCCAGTTTTCAGGATCAGACTGGGCCAACGCAAACTCATGAAGGTTCAAAATCTGATCCATAATGCCTTGGTCGGACCGTTCACTGCCAAACATGTCGGCAATTTCAAAAATGTGAAATTGATTTTCCTCGTAGGCTTTTATCAACAGCTTTTCCAACACATCGGTTTTCAGAAGCATCAATTCCCCTTCATTACCGATGCGATAGGACGGATCGATGTCGAGACGATAAAAAATAACTGCTGATAACCCACTGACAGAAGGAATGGAGCGTCGAAATATGAGCGGATGGCAACAAGCTGAGCTGTTCTTCCAAGTAAGAATCTCCGGTTTTATTGAATTCTTCCGCTAATTTAGCACCAATACGAGCACTCATTTCAGCAGCCGCCGCCTTGGTAAAGGTTACTACCATAAGCTCCTGAATGGATAAGGGATTATCTTTAGATTTCAAGCGCTGAATGATGCGTTCCACCAAAACGGCGGTTTTCCCGGAGCCGGCAGCCGCCGCTACGAGCAAGGTCTGTGAAGCGAGCGAGCCCGGCTTTGGTGCATCAATCGCCGCTTGTTGAGCGTCGGTCCACTTCATATACATCGTCTCCTTTCGCCATTTTAGCCAACACTACATCTTCGTCTATTTTGTTGATATAACGATAATTATTACGGGTATTTTCAAAACGGCATAACGCCTTATATTGACAATAGGAGCAAGGAATGTACTTATTATCCAAATTGTACGGACTCACCGGGAAATGCCCGGCCAAAATATGCTGCCCTGCCTTACCTATCACACGTGCCGCATAATCGGTAAGCGCCTTAAAGTCTTGTGGCGACTTGGTCTTTCGTTTATCTTGACCATGAATCGATGTGCCATTGCCGCTAATACGAATCGGTACATATGGCGTTGATTTACCAGCCACCACCGTTTCGTCAATATTCGCCAATAACTCCACATTATCTGTAAAATAACCGTCATTTTTAAGGCCTGTATCGGTTTTCACCAATTCAGATGCCATTTCTTCGGTTAGGACACTACTCTTGCTGATTCGTGGATTTTTTACATACGTATATACCAAGGCAGCCGGTTCAATTTGATCGCTTCGCTGTGCCCGTTCGAGGGCTAAGAGATAGGTTACGAGCTGCAATTTGAGGCCATAATACACATCCGATGCCGTCACTTCCGCATAGCCCGACTTATAGTCCACTACGAGACCGTAGGTTTTACCGGCCTCATCCTGCCACTCATCGACGCGGTCGAGCTGACCGATAAGTTGAATATACGACTCGTCACCCAACGATATTTTCACCGCCGGCCAGTGACCGGCACCGCCGTAACTGCTAAAGCTCTTTTCCAAATAGCGCGTGTTGAATTTGCTCTTTTGCGACCAATCGGTAAGACGATTTACCGTCCGTTTGAGGGTCGATTCCAAACGCTGTTGGAGTACCGTTTCATACACATCGCCTTCTTCGCCGAGCTGCAATTCCTTACTGATTTCAGCCACTACCGCTTCGCAAAGCGCCGCTTCTTCATCCGGTTTTATATCACGCCATTGACGTTTTTCTTTTAAAAGTGTCATACCCAAGGAGCGCAAGCTTTCATGGAGAAAAATCCCGATTTCCGGGGCGCCGAACTGCTTAATCGGCCGTTCTTCCAAACTTAAACCGTAACGGGCATAAAAAGCGAACGGGCATTGCTGATATTTTTCCAAACGCGTGACGGAGCCGCTTAACGCTTCGTTTTGGAATAATAAAGCCTGCACCACCTCACGGTCCACTACGGGCACATCGTTAGAGTCCATAACGCCACGGGTGGCCATCCGTAAAGCTTCGCGGTACTGACCGTCAAGGCTCCAATCGTAAACGCTACGCCAAATCGGCGCTAAATCGCCGTCTTGCGCCACGGTCCCCATCTGGCCGGCCAATAAGGATAAACTCTGTAACGGCCGCCAAATATAGTCCGGCTCTTGGCCCTCCGGAATGGTAAGCGGCGCTCCCTTGGAACCGGCCGTATAACCCAACTGCTGCCAACGTTTAATAGCCAGGCTGCTTTCCAAGGCGGCCCCTTCTTCATCGGAACCGGCATAGGAAATATGAAGTTCCTCACGACTACGCGTACAAGCCAAGTAGAGCAAGAAGTTTTCATTAAAAGCGCGCACTAAAGCCCCTTCCGCTAAGGTAACGCCGGCGGCCTTCAAGGCTTCGCGCTCCGTATCTTTCAGAAGGCCTTCATCGCCCATACGTTGCGGGAATACGCCGTCATTGAGGCCCATTAAAAAGACGATATCGCTTTCATGCGTATAACCGCGTTCCACAGTGGTCACCATAACATGGTCAAGGCTTGGGGGCACTAACGAGTAGGATACTTCTTCTAACCCTTCTTCCAAAAGCAGCGCCACTTCCGCCGTCGTCATCGTATCGGGCAATTCCAAACTCATAATCTCGTCAAAAAGAGCAATAACCCGTTTATACATCTGCTCATGAGCGGCCGCACTTTCCGCATCACCGGCCGCTTCCGCATCAGTAGCCCACTGTGCCAAGCGAGCAGGCACGCCCACATTACTCATCAACAAGAAAAGCTCTTCACACCATTCATAACCGGTGTGTTCCTCTTTGGCAAATTCCCAGAAAGGACGTAGCTCGGCCATAATTAGATTATGAGCCGCATTGACACGCATACGGCGCGCAGATTCCGTATTTCCCTGCATGAGTTCATCAGAAATCGTGCTATTTAACCTATCGCCGGTCGATACAGGATTAACATCCGTTACTGCTGCATCAACTTCAGGATCCTCTTTTGCAGTAGCATCAGCTGTTGCACTCGCTCCGATTTCCTCTGCGATTTTTTCATCATACGTATCATCATCGTCACTGCTGTCAAAACGGTTTTTCCGTTCATACGGCCAGCTGTCTTTGAGCCACATGAAGTCCCGAATACCAAACTCGAGGCAATAATTTTCCAATTCATCCACAGCGGAACGAGTGAGCGGCCAGAAGTCGGTTTTTAACAAACGGAACACCGCATCATGATCGAAATTCCGACGTACCACTTCCAATAAGCCCTGTAAAAACTCACCTAGAGGATGGCTCACCATAGGTCGGCGGCGATCCGAGAAGTAAGGAATTTCGTAACGTTTCAGCGTTTTTTCCAAAATATCGCCATAGGTCTCCGACTCACGAAGCATGATGGTAATATCCCGCCAGCGCCGATTCGGTTGTTCCATCGCTTCCAAAATCTGCCGACATACGGCATCGGCTTCACGAGCTCGATTGTATGCCACCGTAACAGGCAATACGGCCTCTTGATTATTATCTTTGATTGGTGAGTTAAAATAACGCGTTGCCAAACTCTCTAAGACAGGCTTTTTAAAGCGATAATTTTTATCAAAAGTCCGCACCACGAGCTCTATCGCATCTTTTTGCGAAGCATGCCATTTCATCACATCTGCAAATACGGAATGAGGGCGCCCGAACAGTCGTAATTTTTGCGGCGGCACCTGTAATTTCGCCAGGTCCGGCGGTAAGGTGATGGTCAAAATGCTGTCTTTTGCCAATGTAAACAGCTCATATAAAAGTTCCATTTGAATCGGTGTAAACCAATGAAAGCCGTCCACAATCACATGGGAATTATGGATTAACGGGCTTTTTGGGTAATACCTCCATGAGCTCTTCCAAACGATTAGCCGTATTAACACCGGTGGTGGCCAATGTTTCTTGGTACGCTTCCATGATATGAGCAAGTTCCTGAAGCTTACGCTGCAATACCATAGATTCGACCTGCTCAGCCCCTTTTTTCAAATCGGCTGCATCCACGCGGAATGAATCGCATTCGCTGATGAGTCCCTGCAATACATCGGCAAAATGAGGTTGCTTAGCCGACTGCCCCAATAATTCCCAGTTTGCCCTGCTCCCGTTTCATGATTAAACGAAGCAATAACTTTTGCCCAATGTCCGACAGACCTGATTCGCGCACCATCCCTACCGATTGAAATATCTGGTACGCCAAACGGCTAAAACCCACTACGCGAACGGTGGTAAAACCGCCTTGTGGCATGAATTCTGCCAAGCTTCGTTCTATCGTATAGGTCGCCGAATCCGGTACGATGTATAAAATAGGCTCGCCCGGATTTGACTCGATAACTTGCTTCACATGCTCAAAGCAGGCCTGTGTTTTGCCCGTGCCGGCCCGTCCTACATAGACCGAAAGTGCCATACTTTCACTCCTTCCTACAGCGGTATATTTCATCTAGATTCTCTACTGATATAATTATACTCTTAATCATAAATATAACTCTATACTCTCATATATAAATATATCATAGCTGCCTTTGGTATAAGACAACCAAATTTTTCAAACTACAAGTATCTATCGCCTCAGAAAATGAAACAGATTAAGAAAATGCTTTCAATTATACAGCAACTACATTAATGCATAAAACAGAAACTGCACGAATATGGGGCCCCAATGCCCATTCGTGCAGTTTCCTTGGAGGTTTTACTACATTCTATATAAATAAATTATATAGCTACATTATGAGTGTCAAACCTTATTTAGATTATTAAAATCAAATCTTATTAGAGTCAGAATCTCATTTAATTTAAACCTTATTTGATTCAAACTCCATTCGATTCAAGCCTATTTAGTCGGTGCCAAACTTTCTTGCATACGTACGTAGGATAAACGACGTTCTTTGGCATCCTCTTCTGTTTTGGCAAAGAGTTCTTCCGCCACTTCAGGGAATGTCTGTTTAAGCGAGGCATAACGCACTTCGCCCATCAAGAAATCTCTAAAGCTTTCAGTCGGTTCTTTCGAATCGAGGCTGAACGGATTTTTATCAGTGCCGCGTAAAGCAGGGTTGTAGCGATAGAGATCCCAATAGCCGGCCGCTACGGCGCGACGTGATTCTTCCTGCGTCGTGCCCATGCCGGATTTAATACCGTGGTTGATACATGGTGCATAGGCAATAATGAGGGATGGACCAGGGTAGGCTTCCGCTTCCGTAATCGCTTTGAGGAGCTGATTTTTATCGGCCCCCATAGCCACCTGAGCCACATATACATAGCCGTAAGACATGGCAATCATGCCGAGGTCTTTTTTCTTCGTACGCTTGCCGCTGGCTGCGAATTTAGCTACTGCCGCGGTATGCGTTGCTTTAGAAGATTGACCGCCCGTATTGGAGTACACTTCCGTATCGAATACGAGAATATTTACATCATCGCCGGACGCAAGTACATGGTCGAGACCGCCGAAGCCGATATCATAAGCCCAGCCGTCGCCACCGAAGATCCACTGCGAACGTTTAGCAAGATATTGTTTTTCTTCTAAAATCGCCGTCATAGCTTTAGTCGGTTCAGCCACTTTTTCAAGCAACGCTACCAAACGAGCGGATCGTTCACGTGTACCGGCGCCCTGCTCGCGATGTTCGTTCCAATCGCTAAGCGCGGCTTTTAATTCAGCCTGTTCCGCCGTGCATTCATCGATAGCGGTTGCTACATATTCACCGATTTGTTCACGAATCTTCGTGGTTCCTACGCGCATGCCGTAGCCGAATTCCGCATTATCTTCAAAGAGGGAGTTTGCCCAAGTAGGACCTTGACCCGCCTGGTTAACCGTATAGGAAGATGTCGGCATGGAACCGCCCCAGATGGAGGAACAGCCGGCCGCATTGGCAATCATCATGCGATCACCGAAAAGCTGCGTAACAAGACGGGCATACGGTGTTTCACCGCAACCGGCACAGGCACCGGAGAATTCGAGAAGCGGTACTTCAAACTGACTGCCTTTTACCGTTTCTTTCTTCATCGGATTCGCTTTAGTCGGTAAGTTTACACCATAATTCCAAGCATCGGCCAAGTGTAACTCGTCATCGATTGGGCTCATGGTAATGGCTTTACCCTTAGGAGCCGGACAAATCTGTACGCAGTTGCCGCAACCGAGGCAATCAAGCGGCGATACGGAGATACGGAACTGTAAGTCGCCGGCGCCCATAGCCGGAATTGTTTCAAAACCTTCCGGAGCGGCCGCCACTTCGTCAGCCGTAGCCAATACCGGACGAATCGTTGCATGCGGACAAACAAAAGCACACTGGTTACATTGGATACAATTTTCTTTGTGCCAATGCGGTACGAATAAGGCTACGCCGCGTTTTTCATAAGCAGCCGAACCGGCCGGTAACGTACCGTCTTCGTAGCCCATGAAGGTGCTAACCGGTAAATCATAGCCTTTTTGCGCATTGATCGGACGGCAAATATTTTGTACATATTCAGGAATTTCCTGAGTTTCAGCTACCGGAGCATCCACCGCATCAGCCCAGTCAGCCGGCACTGTTACCGGCACAATGGCATTAACCCCTTTATCGACAGCCATCATATTCATATCAATAACGGACTGACCTTTTTTACCATAAGTGGCAACGATGGAATCTTTCAAGTGCTGCACCGCTTCTTCAATCGGAATAATATTGGCCAATTTAAAGAAGGCGGACTGACAAATCATGTTGATGCGACCGCCGAGCCCGATGTCTTGCGCAATCTGCGCCGCATTAATGATATAGAATTTAAGATGTTTATTGGCAATGGTCCGCTTCATGGCAGCCGGTAATTTTTCAGAAAGTTCTTCCGGCGTCCAAGTGCAGTTCAATAAGAAGGTGCCCCCTTCTTCGATGCCTTGTAAAATATCGTATTCATTTACATAGGCCTGACGATGACAGGCTACAAACGTAGGTCGTGTTACGAGATATGGTTTATTAATCGGCTTTTTGCCAAAACGCAAATGCGACATGGTCACGCCGCCGGATTTTTTAGAATCATAATCGAAGTAAGCCTGCGCGTACATATCCGTGTTATCGCCGATAATCTTGATGGCCGTCTTATTGGCCCCAACCGTACCGTCGGAACCGAATCCCCAGAACTTACAAGCCGTAATGTGAGAGGCATCAATCCATACATTATAGGGACGAGGCAAGGATAAACCGGTCACATCATCCACTATACCAAGCGTGAATTCAGCTTTAGGTTCGGCGGCTGCCAAATTATCAAAGGCGGCTACAATATCGGCCGGAATTACGTCACGGGAACCGAGGCCGTAGCGACCGCCCACAACGGTAATATCCAGTTTAGCACGGGCAATGGCGGCCTGCACATCGAGGAATAAAGGTTCGCCCATGGAGCCCGGTTCTTTCGTGCGGTCAAGTACGGCAATGCGTTTAACCGTCTTAGGCAAGGCTTCGATGAAACGATCCATAGCAAACGGTCTGAAAAGATGGACATTAACGGCACCAACTTTGCGGCCTTGCTCGCGTAAGTATTCCACCGTTTCATTGGCTACCTGAGCGCCGGCGCCCATCACAACTACGACGTCGGTAGCATCCGGTGCCCCTTCATAGTTGAACAAATGGTATTCACGGCCTGTGAGTTTGCTGATTTCAGCCATGTATTCTTCAACAATGCTCGGAATATCCAATTAGAACGGATTGGACGCTTCACGATGAGTAAAGTACACATCCGGATTTTCCGCCGTACCGCGCGTCACCGGTGCATCCGGTGTCAGCGCGCGTTTGCGGAATGCTTTGAGGGCATCCCGATCGAGGAGCGGTGCCAATTCATCGTATTCGAGCACTTCAATTTTTTGAATTTCATGAGACGTTCTGAAGCCGTCAAAGAAATTGATAAACGGCATGCGGCCTTTAATCGCCGATAAATGAGCAACCGCACTAAGGTCCATAACTTCCTGCACGGACGATTCGGCGAGCATGGCGCAACCGGTGGCACGGCAAGCCATTACGTCTTGGTGGTCGCCGAAAATCGACAACGCATGCGTCGCCAAAGCACGCGATGCCACTTGGAATACAGCTGGTAATAATTCACCGGCCACTTTATATAAATTAGGAATCATCAAGAGCAAGCCTTGTGCCGACGTGTAGGTAGTGGTCAGCGCCCCGGCCTGTAATGAACCGTGCACGGCACCGGCTGCGCCGGCCTCCGATTGCATTTCTACTACCTTAACAGTGTGTCCGAACACATTTTTACGCCCGTTAGCCGCCCATTCATCCACGTGTTCCGGCATCGGTGATGACGGAGTAATCGGATAAATTGCGGCCACCTCGGTGAACCCGTAGGAAATGTGTGCAGCGGCTTGATTGCCGTCCATAGTCTTCATTTTACGCATAGTAAAGCCTCCCGGTATATACTTATATAGTTGCGTCTGCATATCTCATATGCAGTTGTCGCTGTTGGAAACTGATTTCACGCTAACAAAAGCTCTCTCTTGATTCGGTCCTGCAATTTACTGCTAATTTACTGCTATTTACTTCTTGTACTGCTAAGATACTGCTTAATTAAATTGTTACTAATGAACCCTTAACACTCCGTAGTGAATTTTTTAGAAAAACGGCGAAATACTGAGCAAGATGCCGGCTGCTATGATAAACATAAGACTTGGACTTCTGAAACGAGCCAGGAAATCTAGTTTATATACCAAATAAGTTGGTATAAAGCAACCGATAATCCCCATAATCGGGCCCATCCACGTTAAGAGACGAAGTACGGGAATATTCAGAATAATGGCGCCCCAAGCGACCAATACACCAAATACCAAGGTACCCCAAGCAATCGCTTTGCGATTAATGCAATCTTCGTCATACACACGTTTTAACAAATTAATGGCAATCCCCTGACACGATTCTTTGAATGCCAGGAATACGCCGAAGAAGGCTGTCATAATCGAGAAAATATTAAGCAATAAGCTTAAAATTCTCACCGTATCGCCGTCCATTTCACTCGCTGCAATAGCCAAGGCGGAAATATTTTGACTGGCCGCCATAACGGCTTGCTCATGACTCATGGCCAAATTAAAGGAAATGGCAAAGAAAAGATGGTCACGAATAGAACGCCGAACGATATATTCATGGCTCGCAAGGATTTGTGCCAAGCCACATCCACCGATTTATTATGGGAGCGATAGGAAATTACCATAGGACTCAACGTCTGAATAAAGAGAATCCACGTGAGCGTCAACGGCAACATGGTAAACGCCTGATAGAGCGCATCGGACAAGCTCGGTAAGGCCGGAACATTCGCCAAATTCCAATGGCTTACCATGATGAGCCCCAACACGATAATGGCTAGTAACTTAGTAAGTACCAGCCCGGTGGATACTTTGAAAAGAATCTTCTCCCCTTGGGCCGCAATGGCCACCAATAAACAAATAACACCTAACCCGTAGAACGGATTACTCGATAGAATCGTGTCCGTTACCTCAAAAGAGTATAAGAAGGACGCACTGTCATTGGTAATCGCCGTAGAGTACACGAAGATACTGATGACGATCATAACGAAATAAATCGCGCCTAAGAAGATACCCCAGTTTTTACCCAAATAATGAGAAATAACGGACGGATAATCCGTACATTCCGGCGATACCGCCAAGGTATTAACGAATAAGCGCTGGAACAAATAGAGCGCCGGATACCCCACGGCCGCTGCCAACAAGTACACCCACACCCCTACAATACCGACTTGAACGGGCAAGAACACGATACCGGCGCCAATAGCCATGCCGATACTCATGATAATCCAACCCCAGTCAGTACTGTCAAAACGGGTGGCTTCACGCCACTCAGCGTCGCTCATACCGGCTCTGGCCGCTTTGCTCATCCCTATAGCAACCGGTTCACCGACAGCCGTAAGCGTCGCCTCAACTTGAATTTCCTTATTCATGAAAACCTCCTCTAATTATACATTATGACATATAAGTACAATTTCTCATAGTATATATTCTGATAAAGCATGACTTTTTTGCATTCCCTGTTACAATAAAATGGTCATATAATTCAATTTATTTATCAACTCAGTAATATACCTTAACAAAAGTCTTATATACCTATAATCCCGTGTTTTATACCTGTTATAGTTAACTATGTATGAGGGAAGTACCGAGACGTCTAACGGTACTTAATATAGGTTCAGCATAACATGTTAAAAATACACTGTGAAATACTTAATTAAGTGTTGATACTATAGTTTAAAGCTATGTCACTTGGGAGGCGTCCTTATGACCTTACAACAATTGCGTTACTTAGTCGAAATCTCCAAATGCCAATCTATTACACTGGCGGCCCAGCGTTTATTCATTGCGCAACCGAGCCTTTCTAAATCCATTAAAGACCTGGAAAAGGAATTCGACATTACCATACTGGAACGCACGCGCCACGGTGTTTCCTTCACCGTTGAAGGCCTTGAGTTTTTAGACTACGCCCATCGCATTCTCGAGCAGGTCAACGGCCTTAACAACTACTTTAATCAGGACAGCATCAACAATCGGCTCACCCTTACCGTGTCGGCCCAACACTACATGTTCTCCATCGAAGCACTCACGAATTTTGTAAAACGTTTGAAAAAAGTCTCCGATTATACCATCGTTTTTAACGAATGTCGCACATCCAAAGTTATCGACAACGTCCTCTTAGGGAAAAGCCAACTGGGTATTCTCTATCTGTCACGGAGCAACAATAAATTTATGAAACGTCTTTTTGCGCAAAAAGGCATTGAGTTTACGCCACTTCGTCAATTCCCGCCTTGCGTCTATATCGGTCATAATCATCCGTTAAAAAACGCCGGTGCCCTCACCGTAGAGGATCTGCAGGACTATCCGTATATCAAATACTACCAGGGCAATGACTCCTATCAGTATGCCGAAGAGGTGAGCGTCCGCGGTCTTCAGGACAATCGCTCCCTCGTCGTATCCGACCGCTCCACTATTTTACACCTCTTAGCCTGCACCGATGCCTTTACCATCGGCTGTGGTTGCCTATTGCCGAACATTACCAAAGACCGTATTTTATCCATTCCGCTGGAAGGCTCCCTGGACCTTATCAATATTGGCTGGATAAAACTAAAAACACCAATATGACGCCGGCTATGACAGATTATGTGGAGCTCCTGGAAGATTCCATTGATTCCTTAAGCCATCCCGTTTTTGCACCTCTAAAAAACGAGGCCTAAATGATTCTTTCCTAGCCTAAGCTGTAACAATAACACAGATTTCTTATATCAAAGAGCCATCGGCCCCTGCCGGTGGCTCTATTTACTTACTGCAAATCAATTAATTTAGATATAGTTTTAATGCATGGTAAATACACTCCAAGGGATATTATACAGCATGAACTATCCATGTTACACTGACCTCAAAATAAACGGTGTTCCCAATAACTTGTCCGTTTTAAAAAGACTTACTTTTAGGAGGTATATAACATGGAAAATTTAAAAACAAGGGATTCTCTACTAAAGCAATTCACGGCGGCGCAGCGCCTAATACATTTGGAGCTTTAACAGCCCCTATTTACCAAACCTCTACCTTCGTTTTCGACTCTGCCGAACAGGGCGGTCGTCGCTTTGCCCTCGAAGAAGGGGGCTATATCTACTCTCGCTTAGGCAATCCGACCAACACGCAGTTGGAAGAGAAGTTAGCCCTTTTAGAAGGAGCCGAAGCTTGTATGTCCACCGCATCCGGCATGGGGGCTATTTCCGCCACCTTGTGGACGGCGCTGAAAGCGGGCGATCATGTTATCGCCTGTGACACCTTGTACGGCTGCACCTTCGCCCTTCTTAACCACGGCTTGACCCGCATGGGCGTTGAAGTAACTTTCGTTGATATGAGCGATATAGACGCTGTGAAAAAAGCTTTCAGACTAAATACTAAAGTCGTGTATTTGGAAACGCCGGCTAACCCGACACTTAAAATTGTAGACATCAAACGATTGCCGAAATCAGCCATAAAGAGGCCGATTGTCTCGTTGTTGTTGACAACACCTTCTGCACACCTTACATCCAACAACCATTGTCTTTAGGCGCCGATGTAGTGGTTCACTCCGCTACCAAATACTTAAACGGTCACGGTGACGTCATTGCCGGTTTTGTATGCGGCTCCGCCGACTTCTTAACGCAAGTTCGCCTATACGGTATCAAAGACATGACCGGTGCCGTACTCAGCCCGTTTGATGCCTTCCTCGTAGCCCGCGGCCTTAAAACGTTGGCCATCCGCATGGAACGTCATTGCGCCAATGCTATGAAAGTAGCTCAATTCCTCGAAACCCATCCGGCTGTTAAATCCGTAAACTATCCGGGTCTTTCCAGCTTCCCGCAATATGAATTGGCTAAACAGCAAATGGCTTTACCGGGCGGCATGGTATCCTTCGAATTAAAAGGCGGTGTCAAAGAAGGAGCCGTTGTTATGAACAGCGTTAAGCTCTGCCGCTTAGCCGTTTCCTTAGGCGATGCGGAAACCCTCATCGAACACGCAGCGTCCATGACGCACTCCACCTACACGAAAGAAGAATTGGCCGCTGCCAACATCAGCGAAGGCCTCGTGCGTTTATCCGTAGGTCTCGAAGATGCGGACGATATCATTGCCGATTTAGCCCAAGCTTTGGACCAAATAGCTAAATAGTTCAACATTATCACAATCAGCAATTAAGATCAGCATCCTAACGTAATCACTTCAAATTAACAGCAAAACTTCACGCCTCCTTTTACACTTGCGATAAGGTCGGCACCGGCAAATTGTCAGCCTTAACGATGCGTGAATTTTGGTATTCCTATTCGCTCATTATATTTAAAAACTAATAACCTTATTTCATTAAACACTATGTAGTAGATAGGAACTCTCAATTACTATAATGCCCTTGCCTGTAATCCTCGTGTTTTCAGGTAGGGGCATTATTAATTATTCTTTATAATAACACAATAAAAATATTTTCATCTATTTATATTTTCTATATCTATTATTACATATTACAACCGCCAAATTGTTTGACTTTTCACATCTAAAGTTTTAGTATATAAAAACAAGCTAGTCAAAATTTTAATAAGAGGTACCTTGAGATGTTAGGCAACTTAGGTGAAAAAATAGAGGAAAAGGCAATGATTAGTTTCTTAAAACGATTCGATGCCAATCCTTTTAAAGTAAAATTTAAAGATAATGAATATATAATTGGCGAAGGGAACCTCTTTTTACAGTAGATATGAAGGAACCCATTCCCGCAAACAAACTCATGACGAGTACATCCATCGCTCTCGGCGAAGCATACATGGACGGCAATTTAGAAATTGAAGGCGATTTATACTTCGCGTTGAACCATTTCCTCGGCCAGATGGATCAGTTTTCCACGGCCGGCGACGTACTTACGAAATTAACCCACAATCCGCTTACCAAGAAGCATCAAGCGGAAGAAGTGCAGAGCCACTACGATATCGGCAACGATTTCTACTCCCTTTGGCTCGATGAAACCATGCAGTACTCTTGCGCTTACTTCGAAGATGAGAATACGACTCTTTACGAAGCACAGATGAATAAAATCCATCGCATTTTGGACAAACTGTATTTAAAAGAAGGCATGCGCCTCTTAGATATCGGCTGTGGTTGGGGTTATTTACTCCTCGAGGCGGCTAAAAAATACAAAATCAAGGGCACCGGCATTACGCTCAGCCATGAACAGTACGAAAAATTCCAAGAACGCATCAAGGAAAATCACTTGGAAGATTACCTCGAAGTGAAACTCATGGACTACCGCGATTTACCAAAATCAGGCCTTGAATTCGACCGTGTTGTGAGCGTCGGCATGGTTGAACATGTGGGGCGTGAAAACTATCAACTTTTCAACGACTGTGTAGACTCCGTTCTCGCCCAAGGCGGTCTTTTCCTCCTTCACTTCATCAGCGGTATGGATGAAAAACCGGGCGATGCATGGATGAGCAAATATATCTTCCCGGGTGGCATGCTCCCAAGCCTTCGCGAAATGATTTCGGACATGACGGACGATAAATTCCATGTGCTCGACGTTGAAAACCTTCGTATGCACTACAACAAAACCTTGTTGGAATGGGATAAAAACTTCCGTGCCAAACTTCCGATTATTCGTCAGAAATTTGATGAACGCTTCATCCGTATGTGGGATTTATACCTCAACGGCTGCGCTGCTGCTTTTGCGAACGGCATGATGGACTTACATCAGATTTTAGCTACCAAGGGTATCAACAATGATTTACCGATGACGCGTTGGTATTAATCAACTCTGCCAATAATTACCTGAACTACAGCAGGCTGATTTAAGCCAACCACGCTATAAATTATTTCAGCCAAACAGGACATATTTTATTTGAGCTGAACATGACATAACAAAACCCCGATTCATCAACCGATGAGTCGGGGTTTATTTAATATATTATATTTTGAGTTATAGGACAAAAAAGTGTGTGTAGAAAGTGCTGCAAACTTAGATAAATACTGGGTTTGTAGCACTTTTATCTTTTTTTGACAAAGATAAAGGGTGGACAAAAAAGTGTGTGTAAAAACATACGTGAACCCACATAACTACTGACTAAAATGGTATTATATCTTCCTAAATAAAAACATAAATAGGAGGATGATTAATATTAAACAAGTAGTTTGCCCTGATTGTGGTCGAAAATGTATAAAACACGGTATATTGAAATCCGGTTCTCAGCGATGGTTTTGTAAGCACTGTAAAGTCGCTTTCACTAACAAAATTAACACCGATA
>ENA-OQJN01000104-OQJN01000104.1-human-gut-metagenome-genome-assembly--contig:-NODE-104-length-42738-cov-3.820915_pt1 | contig 42738 bp, 37 predicted proteins | sample MGYA00242610_ERZ504777 | MGnify/ENA primary metagenome ERZ504777 (study PRJEB26092, sample SAMD00036350) | human gut metagenome | host: Homo sapiens | study: EMG produced TPA metagenomics assembly of... | reverse complement strand
AAGGTTTTATCGTCGAGGGCTTTGACCCCGACTTCATCGGCAGAGGCCTTCTTCTTAAAGTAATCTTCGGCCTTATCGATACAAAAGAGCATATACGCATTTTCCGAAGCTACGTCAGGATTTACGACGCGCTTCCAAGAATATTCGATATCGCCGGCCGTAATGGGCGTACCGTCGCTCCACTCGATTCCGTCGCGGAGATGAAAGATATAAGTCCGTCCGTCATCTGAAATATCCCAGCTCTTGGCCAGGGCCGGTTGAGGCACGTCATCGACGAGACGGGTCAGGCCTTCAAAAATTTGTAATTCCGTATTGCTTTCAGCTAAGGCCGTCGTCATCGCCGGATCGAGGCGGGACGGTTCTGCTTCTAAGACGTAACTCACCGTATCCGGCCGTTCTACGCCGCAGGCGCTGAGAAAGACGGTCATGAGGATGGCCATGAATAACAGGATATATTTTTTCATCGGTCCGTCCCTCCTTTCGCATGGTGACAGGCAACGAGGCGCCCTTCCCCGACGGGACGAAGAACAGGCACTTCTCTCCGACACCGTTCATCACCATAGGGACAGCGGGGATGGAAGACACAGCCCGACGGTACATCGAGGGGACTGGGGACTTCACCTGACACAAGAGTCTTTCGCCGATAATGAGGATCCGGTCGGGGCACGGACGCAATGAGCATCTGCGTATAAGGATGGAGGGGTCGATGAAAGACGGCATCGCTCGGACCTAATTCAACGAGACTTCCCAAGTACATGACGCCGATGCGTCGACTGAGGTGATGAACCATACTCAAATCATGGGCAATAAAGAGATAGGACAACTGTCGTTCCCCTTGGAGCCGCTTCAGCATATTGACGATTTGGACCTGGACCGACACGTCGAGGGCTGAAATCGGTTCATCGCAGAAGATGCATTCCGGATCGACCGCCAGAGCTCTGGCAATGCCGATGCGCTGGCGTTGACCGCCGCTGAATTCATGGGGATAACGCTGGGCTGTTTCCGGTCTCAAATCGACTTGCGTCAATAAGTCAGCCACGCGCTGACGCCGCTCCGTATCGTTAGAGCAGAGTCCGTAATTGCGAAGAGGCTCGCTGATGATATCTTCGACAGTCATCCGCGGGTCCAAAGAGGCATAGGGATCCTGAAAGATCATCTGAACCTGACGGCGATAGGCCTGGCCTACGCCAGGATCGTCGATGTTACGGTCTTTATAAAAGATACTTCCCGCGGTCTTAGGATATAAGCCCAATAAGGTACGGGCAAAGGTCGACTTACCACAGCCCGATTCCCCGACCAAGCCGACGGTTTCACCCGGTTCAATCGTAAGGGATACACCATTGACAGCGGTCAACAGCTTTTTCGGACGGCCCAGCCAATTGCGATCGACGACAAATTGCTTGGTAAGTCCTTTAGCTTCAATGAGTGCCATCGTCTCCCCTCCTTTCTGCCGCTGCCAGCCAGCAGGCATAGTGATGATGGGGACCTGCTTCTTCCCGCGGCGGTTCCGCTTCCATACAGACTTTCATCGCCTGAGGGCAGCGCCGATAGAAACGGCAGCCTTTTGGCATGTGGAATAAATCCGGGGCCTGGCCGGGAATCCCCGTCAATACCTTATCCCGGTCAGACGGATCAGGCAGGGAGGCTAAAAGACCTTTGGTGTAAGGATGAACAGGACGGTAAAAAATATCGTCGGCCGTCCCTTCTTCGACGACGGTACCGGCATACATGACATAAATGCGGCGGCACATCTGAGCGATGACGCCTAGGTTATGGGAAATGAGGACGACAGCCATACCGAGTTCTGCCTGCAGTTTCTTCAAGACATCCAGGACCTGGGCTTCTGTCGTAACGTCGAGGGCCGTCGTCGGTTCGTCGGCAAAGAGGAGTTTCGGCGAACAGGATAGGGCCATGGCAATGAGACAGCGTTGGCGCATGCCACCCGATAATTGGTGCGGATATTGATCGAGCCGCTTTTCCGGCGACGTCAGGCCGACGGCCTTTAAGAGTTCTAACGCCTTTTCCCGCTGCTCATTTTTGGACAGCTTCTGATAGAGGGCAAGGCCTTCACAAAGCTGGGCACCGATGGTGAGGACCGGATTTAAAGACGTCATGGGGGCCTGAAAAATCATGGCCATATCGCGGCCGCGAAGACCATTCATGTCGCGTTCTGACAAGGGAAGGATGTCGCGGCCTTCCCATAAAATCTCTCCGGATTGGTATTCTGCCGCCCTTTGAGGCAGTAATTTCATGACCGCCTGAGACGTAACCGACTTGCCGCAGCCCGATTCACCGACGATGCCGACAGTTTCACCGGCGTGGACCGTAAGCGATACGGCATGAACCGCTTCTAACAGGCCCCGATAGGTATGGAACGAAATGGACAGGTGACGCACTTCAAGTAACGGTTTCATCGACTTCCCTCCTTCTGGTTCTGCGGATCTAAGGCATCGCGCAGGCCGTCGCCTAAGAACATGAAGCCCAGCATGGTAATGCACAGAGCCAAGGCCGGAAAGACGAGCTGAAAGGGAAAGGACCGCATGCTGTTAATGCCTTCGGAAGCGAGAACGCCCCAGCTGGCCATCGGTGCCGATACGCCGAGACCGATAAAGCTTAAAAAGGCTTCCGTAAAGATCGCTTCCGGAATCGATAAGGTCAAGGTGACGATAATCGGTCCGACGCAGTTGGGAATCATATGACGCCGCAAGATCTGCCAGGTCGACGTCCCGCAGGAACGGGCGGCCATGACGTATTCCTGCTGTTTCAGACTGAGGATCTGACCGCGGACGACGCGGGCCATATTGAGCCAGTAGGCGATGCCTAAGGCCAAATAAATATTGAGCAGTCCCGGTTTGAAGACGACCATCAGCAAGATGACGTACAGCAGCATGGGAATGGAGTACAGAATATCGACGATGTGCATCATGATCCGGTCGACTCGACCGCCAACCAGGGCTGAAATCCCGCCGTAGAGGACGCCGATGAAGACGTTGATAAGACTGGCTACCAGGCCGATGGACAAGGAAATGCGGGCGCCGTACAGGACGCGGACAAAGAGATCTCGTCCGAGCGAATCGGTACCGAACCAGTGTGCCGCCGACGGCCAGGCGTTGGCATCGGCCAGGCTCTGATCGGCATAGGTATAAGGGGATAAAAAAGGCCCGATGACAGCCAGGAGGGTCATGACGATGACGATAGCCATCCCCCAGAGGGCCAGGGGATTTCCTTTCATTCGGCGCCAGCCCCGGTCCCGCAGCGTTTGAGGTGCCACATAAGGTTCCTGACGGTCGGCTGCCGTAATCGGTGTGAAATCCATGGCTATTCCTCCTTTCGGCTGTCGACAGTGATGCGCGGATCTAAGAGCGGATAGATGATGTCGACGAGTAAATTCATCATCATGATGAGAAAACTGTAAAAAATCGTAATGCCTAAGATGACCGTATAATCGCGGTTATAAATACTGGTAACAAAATGACGCCCCAAGCCGGGAATGGCAAAAATCGTCTCGACGATAAAGCTCCCGGTCATCAAGGCCGCCGCCAAGGGGCCGATATAACTGACGACAGGCAAGAGGGCATTGCGCAGGGCATGGCGGTACAATAAAGACCAGGGACCAATCCCCCGCGAACGGGCCGTCCGTATATAATCTTGTCCCAAGGCATCGACCAGGCTCGACCGCGTCAAACGCATGATAAAAGCCGTCGGCTGCGCAGCCAGGGCCAAGGCCGGCAGGATGACATAGGCCGGTCCCTTCCACAAGGCCGCCGGCAAGACGGGCCAGGTAAAGGCAAAGAGTTGTATGAGGACAGCCGCTAAAATAAAACTGGGCACCGAAACACCGAGGGTAGCCCCGATCATCATCCCGTAATCGACCCAGGTATTCTTATACCAGGCAGCGGCCATGCCAGCCAGGATACCGGCCCCGATAGCCAGAAGAAGGCTGATCAGCCCGAGCTCAGCCGAGACGGGCAAGGTTTCGGCGATAATGTCGTTGACCGTTTTTCCGGGATACTTGTAGGACGGGCCGAGGTCGAGCACGGCGGCGTGGCGGACGTAATCGACATACTGATCCCACAACGGTTCATCGAGATGGTACCGGGCTTCGACCGTCGCCATGACGGCCGGCGGCAGTTTCTTTTCCTGTGTAAACGGTCCGCCGGGAATGGCGTGCATCAGGCCAAAGGTAATGGTAATGACCGCCCATAGGACGATACAGGCGCCAATCAGGCGCTTTGCAAGATAAATGGCCAAGGAGAATCATTCCTTTCCAACATAGATAAATTCATTATACGGCGCGATATCGCTCATGACAAGGCGATAGCCGTTGTTATTATCACGGCGGCGGCGTATAATAGTAAATTGACTACGTTAACAAATCGAAAGAAAGGTGATCGCTGTGAACTGGAAACTTTGTTTAGCAATTCTAACGTGTAACGTCGTCTTCATGTCCTCAAGCTACACCATGCTCATCCCCTTCCTTCCTATGTACCTGACGAGAGATCTCGGCGTCGATGCAGCGTCGGTCAATATTTGGTCGGGCATCGTCTTTTCCTCGACGTTTCTCATCAGCGCCGTCATGGCCCCTATCTGGGGACGGATGGCCGATAAACGAGGCAAGCGGCTCATGGCTATTCGAGCCAGTTTTCTCTTATCCATCAGTTACTTTCTCGGCGGCATCGTAACGTCACCGCTGGAACTGACCTTCATGCGCATGTTCCAAGGTTTTGCCTCGGGCCTGTGGCCCATGGAGCTGGCCATCATGACCACCTATGCGCCACCAAAAAAACTGGGGATCTGCCTGGGCGTCATGCAGGGGGCTCTCACGGCCGGCGGCATCATCGGCCCCCTCTTCGGCGGCATCTTAGCCGAAGCCTTCGGCATGCGCCGGTCCTTCTTTTTGGCAGCCGCCGCCTTGTTCCTCAACTTTTTAGTCCTGGTCTTCTTCATTAAAGAACCGCCGACGGACACGGCACCGGCTGCCGATACGGCAAAGGCCGATGACAAAAGCGGCAAAGTCAGCCTCTGGAAGATTCCCGTCATCCGCCTGATGCTCCTCAGCGCCGCCTTGGTACAGGCCGTCATCCTCATCGTCCAGCCGATTTTAACGACCTATATTTCCCACCTGGCCGGAGATATTGACAACCTGGTCTTCGTAGCCGGCCTGATCTTTTCGCTGGGCGGCTTTGCCAGCGCCATTACGGCTCCTCTTTGGGGCCGCTTCGGTCAGCGTCACGGCTTCGTCAAGACCTTGCGCATCGTCCTGATTTTGGCAGGTATTTTCTTCCTCATCCAGTCGCTGCCCGATACGCTGTATACCTTCGCCGCCAGTCAATTTGCCGTCGGCCTGTTCTTCTCCGGCATCTATCCGTCGATCAACGCCATCTTGGCCGAAAGGACGAGTGCCAGCATCAAAGGCCGCGTCTTCGGTTTCCTGTTCTCCGCTCAGCAGATTGGTTCCATGGGCGGCCCGATCTTAGGCGGCGTCATCGCCACTTACATCGGCATGAAATACGTCTTTTTGGCAGCCGGCGCCATTCTCTTGTGCCTGAGTTTTGCCATCAACTGGAAGGTCCGTCACCTTCACGGCGAAAAAATTACCGATTAAAAGCCTTATCCCCGGGTTCCCCGATTGTGGGTGTAATCGGGCAGGAGTTTCGGTGACAGGATGTTCCCTGTAAAACCGGCAGCGGCCCGTTCCCGGTCAAAGCGGCGAACGTGGTCGAGATTCCCCTTTCCGGGATGAGCGGTCTTGCTGTAGGCAGCCGCTTCGGTTCCGGCAATCCGACCAAAGACGATGATATCCAAGAGGCTGTTGCCCATGAGGCGGTTCTTACCGTGAATACCGCCGACGTCTTCTCCGGCAGCATAGAGGCCAGGAATCTTGGTTTCACTCTTCGCCCCGATGCAGATGCCGCCATTTTGATAATGGAGGGTCGGATACACTAAAATCGGCTGTTTTCGGATATCGATGCCGAATTTTTCATACATATGAATCATGGCCGGTAGCCTCTTTTCCATCGTCCCCTCGCCATGGATCAAATCGACCATAGGCGTATCGAGCCAGACCGCCTGGCCATGCAGGGCATAGACGCCATTGTTCCGTTCCTGGCACTCGCGGATGATGGCCGCCGCTACGACATCCCTCGTTTCCAAGGGATGGAGGAAGGCATCGCCGTTCTTATTGACCAACATGGCATCGAGAGAACGGACCTTCTCCGTAACCAAAGCCCCATAAATTTGGGGCGGATAGGCAGCTCCCGTCGGGTGATACTGAATGGCACCGGCATAGAGAAGCGGAATGCCGGCCCGATAGGCCATGACCAATCCGTCAGCCGTCGATCCGTAATGGTTCGACGTCGGAAACCCCTGATAATGGAGGCGTCCAGCACCGCCGGCAGCCAGGATGACGCTTTTGGCCCGGACGACGTGATATTCCTGAGTATCGAAATCGTACAAGACGGCACCGGCAGCCTGTCCGTCCCCGTCAAGGAGCAATTCGACAGCCGGTGAATATTCAATGACATCGACGCCGGCATTGCGGACTTCATCGCGAAGAACGCGCATGATTTCCGCTCCCGTGTAATCCCCACAGGCATGCATCCGTTTATACGACGTCCCGCCGCCGTGGGTCGTTACCATAGCGCCGTCACTGTCCTTGTCGAATAAGACGCCTAAGGAGCTGAGCCACTGGATGGCTTCCGGTCCGCGAAGGACCAATTCAGCGAGAAGTTCGGGGATATTCTTATAATGACCGCCGCCCATGGCGTCCAAGTAATGTGCTGCCGGCGAATCATGTTCCTTATCGGCAGCCTGTATCCCGCCTTCGGCCATGCCCGTATTGGCATCGCCCAGGCGCAGTTTCGTGGCCATGAGGACCTTGGCTCCATGGCGGGCCGCTTCAATGGCCGCTGCCGCACCGGCTCCACCGCCGCCGATGACCAGGACGTCCGTTTCAAACTGGATATGGTCTACATCGACGTCGGCTTCATCCATACGGCTCTTGCCCTGTAAGAGGACAGCCAGCTCCGACGGTACCTGATCGCCCTTATTGGGACCGACAGAAAGGCGGGTAAACCCTTCTTCGTGATAATCAGGATGAAACTGTTTTAAAAGGACGTCTTTTTCTTCTGCCGTAAACCGCGGCAGTTCCTCCGACAAGCGGAGATTGCGCGTCGCTTCGACCCGCGACTGAGACGCCCGCATTTCTTCGGTATATATCATGAGGTCCTCCTATTTTTCAATGGTCCGCCCTTCATACAAGCGGCGCAATTCGTCGTCATCGGCATTCATTAAGCGTTCTACATCGGCAATATACTGCCCTTCTTGAATGGCCTTTACGCGGTCTTCCAAATGGCGGCTCTTTTTGGCAATATACTTGCCCAGGAGGCGCCGCGCCAAGAGACCGACCGGTCCGTGACTGATCTTGGCCGGGCAGCTGGCGGCACAGATATTGCAGCAGACACAGCGAAAAGACTCTTTTGCACAGCCGGCATAATCGCCCTTCTGAGCCAAGGCGATATACTTCATGACTTGGATTCCCTGAGGACAGTTTCGCGTGCAGGCATTACAATGGATGCAGTTATAGATTTCAGGATAAAGCTGGCCGACGACGTTGCCGGCAACGGGAAGATCATCCATATCGTATTCCATCTTTTTGATGGGAAACGATTCTAGCCGGCCGACACACATGCCGTCTTCGACCTTCGTCTGACAAGCCAGGGCCGAATGCGTTTCAGTCTGTCCTTTCAGACGATAAACGACGGCACAGGCTCCACAAAAGCCGCTTCGACAGCCGCAGCCTCGAACCAGGCGGAAGCCGGAATATTCCATAGCCCGCATAATCGTCAAATCTTCAGGGACGGAAAACATCTTACCCAGTAAATAGACGGTTACCATTTTCATAGCTATTTCTCCTTTAATGAAAAAGGTGCTGCCGCACATGCGGCAGCACCTTTTATTGCTTTATAAACCGTAATCTTATTCCAAGACTTCGAGCAGGCAGTCGCCGCTGATGATAGCTTGGCCTTTGACGGCATAGATTTCACCGACAGTACCGTCGATGGGCGACGTAATCGTCGTTTCCATCTTCATGGCTTCGGTAACAACCAAGGGTTCGCCCTTCTTGACTTTCTGGCCCTTGGAAACGAGGACGTTGACGACCGAACCGGACAAAGTGGCGCCGATGTCACCGGCCTTATCGGGATCTGCCTTACGGCGGGAAACGGTCTTCATGTCGACGCTCTTATCCTGAATGCGGATTTCACGTTCGGCACCGTTGAACATGAAGGTGACCGTGCGGATACCGCTTTCGTCAGGATCGCTGATATTAATCAGGGTGATGATGAGATCCTTCCCTTCTTCGATTTCAACGTGAAGTTCTTCATTTTTCTTCATGCCGAAGAAGAAGGTCGGCGTATCGAGAACGCTGACATCACCGAATCTCTTGACCTTTTCATTGTAGTCTTCGAAGACTTTCGGATACTGGCAGTAGGCATTGATATCTTCGGCTTCGTGTTTGTAGCCGTTTTCAGCCAATTTGGCGCGGACGGCGTCGAAGTCGACCGGTGCCAGGCTCTTGCCCGGACGTTCCGTAAGCGGTTTCTTTCCTTTGAGGATGATCTTCTGAAGTTTTTCCGGGAAGCCCTGGTACGGAATGCCGATACGGCCTTCGAAGAATTCGACGACGGACTGCGGGAAGTCGAGGACGTCGCCCTTATCGTAAATATCCTGTTCGGTCAGGTTGTTCTGGACCATGAACAAGGTCATGTCGCCGACAACCTTAGACGACGGCGTAACTTTGATGATATCGCCGAACATCATGCTGACCGTATGGTACATCTTTTTAATTTCATTCCAGTGGTCGCCAAGGCCCACAGCCTTCGCCTGCTGACGGAGGTTGGAGAACTGACCGCCCGGCATTTCATGCTGGTAGACTTCCGTATTCGGATAGGCTTCGGCTTTGTCGACACCTTTGTAGTACGGACGAACTGTTGCCCAGTAGCGGGACATTTCTTCCATAGCATTGACGTCGAGATCCGGCTGACGATCCTTGCCGCTCAAAGCGTAATACAAGGTGCTCATGCTCGGCTGGCTGGTACCGCCGGCAAAGGCAGAATAAGCTACGTCGACGATATCGACGCCGGCATCGATAGCCCGGCTGTAGGTCGTAATAGCATTGCCTGAGCCGTCATGGGTATGGAGGTGAATCGGCAGGTCAACAGCATCTTTCAATGCCGATACCAGACGGTAGGAAGCTTCCGGTTTCAAGAGGCCGGCCATATCTTTAATGGCGATGATGTTGGCGCCGGCATTCTTCAATTCCTTAGCCATATTGACATAGTATGCCAAGTCGTATTTATTCCGCGACGGATCGAGGATATCGCCGGTATAGCAGAGAGCTACTTCGGCCAATTTATTGTTTTCACGAACGGCCTGAATCGTGCCGTACATATTGTCTAAGCTGTTCAAGCTGTCAAAAACGCGGAAGACGTCGATGCCGTTCTTGGCCGAGAGGTCGATAAAGTTTTTGACGACATTGTCCGGATAGCTCGTATAGCCGACGGCATTGGCACCGCGGACGAGCATCTGAAGAAGGATATTCGGAGCCTTTTCACGCATCTGACGCAGGCGGACCCAAGGATCTTCATAGAGGAAACGGTAGGCTACGTCGAAGGTTGCCCCGCCCCAGCATTCATAGGAGAAGAGATTGGGCAGCTTCTTAGAAGCCGATTCCAGGACGCGAAGCATATCGATGGTGCGGACACGGGTTGCAAACAGGGACTGGTGAGCGTCACGCATGGTCGTATCGGTAAAGAATACCTTATGCTGATCTTTGATCCACTGGGAGAATTTTTCCGGTCCCATGGCATCGAATTTCTGTTTCGTGCCGTCAGGATAGGGTCCGTTTTCGACACTCGGCATTTCCAAGGGTTCAAATTCAGCTTTTTCCTGATGACCGGCGCCGGCATAGCCATTGATGGTCGTATCGCTGATGTACTCTAAGAGTTTCGTGCCGCGGTCCTGTACGACCGGAAGGTTGAACAGTTCCGGATGATCATCGATGAAGTTGACGTTGTAAGAGCCGTCGACGAATTCAGGGCTCTTCAATACGTTGATCAAGAAGCCGATATTGGTCTTGACGCCGCGGATACGGAATTCCTGAAGGACGCGGAGCATCTTCTGAACGGCTGCGGCATGGTTGAGGCCATAAGTCGTCGTCTTGACCAACAGGGAGTCGTAGTACGGCGTAATGATCGAACCCGTATAGGCATTGCCGCTGTCGAGACGGACGCCAAAGCCGCCGCCGCTGCGGTATACCGTGATTTTACCGGAATCCGGCATGAAGTTGTTCATCGGATCTTCCGTCGTAATACGGCACTGGATGGCATTGCCGAGACAGTGGACCGATTCCTGGGACTTAATACCGATTTCATCGCTGTCGAGGGCATAGCCTTCAGCGACTTTGATCTGGGTCTGGACGATGTCGATACCGGTAATCATTTCGGTAACCGTGTGTTCTACCTGGACACGGGGGTTGACTTCGATGAAATAGAAGTTGCCGTCAGGCGTAACCAAGAATTCGACCGTACCGGCATTGACGTAATGAACGTTTTTCATCAATTTCAAAGCAGCGTCGCAAATCTTCTGACGAAGTTCGACGGGCAGGGCCGAAGCCGGAGCCGTTTCAACGACCTTCTGATGACGGCGCTGAATGGAGCAGTCACGTTCAAAGAGATGAATGACGTTGCCGTGTTCGTCGCCCATGATCTGGACTTCGATATGTTTCGGGTTGATGATACATTTTTCGAGATAAATTTCATCGCTGCCGAAAGCCAGCTGTGCTTCCGATTTCGCCCGTTCATAAGCATCGCGCAGTTCTTCCATGGAGTCGACCATACGCATGCCGCGGCCACCGCCGCCGTTTACGGCTTTAAGCATAATCGGGAGTCCGACTTCCTTGGCAAATTTTTCGACTTCTTCGTAGCTTTCTACGCGGCCGTCACTGCCGGGGATGTACTGAATACCGGCCTTCTTTGCCTGAATACGGGCATTGATCTTATCGCCGAACATGATGAGATGTTCAACCTTAGGACCGATAAAGATAATACCTTCTTCTTCACAGCGTTTCGCTAAGTCCGCATTTTCGGACAAGAATCCGTAACCGGGATGGATGGCATCGACGTCGTGCTCATGGGCAATACGGATAATATCTTCAATATCTAAATATGCATCTACCGGTTTTTTGCCTTCACCGACGAGATACGATTCATCTGCACGGAAACGGTGCAGCGACAGCGAATCTTCTTTGGAATAAATCGCAATCGTGCGGATTCCCAGTTCATTACAAGCCCGGAAAACACGAATGGCAATTTCTCCGCGGTTGGCAACTAAAACCGAACGAATTTTTTTCATGAAAATACCCTCCTGCGTATAAAAATTGAATCAGACCGGTAAACGCACAGCTTAATCGACGCCCATACATTCACCGCTTTCTCTATTATAGCAAAATGGAAACACATTACAAGAGACGGCCACTTTGTATACAAAAAAATACTGTATACATGCGTCACAAAATCATTATATTTCAATAAATATGCCCCTAAGGCTTCATGAATCGCATGAACAAAATCGTTCCCTCATAGAGAAAAATCAAAGGCACGGCAATGGCCGTCTGGGTAATCATATCCGTCGTCGGCGATACGACGCCGGCAAAGATGAAGGCACCTACAATAAAGACCCGCCTTTTCTTTCGAAGGGACTTCCCGGTCACCAATCCCAGGTGAGCGAGGATGATCAAGGCCAGTGGCAGTTCAAACCCAATGGCAAAAGGCAGGACGAAAGCGATAAAAAAGGACAAGTAGGCCGCCAAGGAAAACATGGGCTGTAGGGATACGGCAGAAAAGCTCAGAAAAAATTGGACGGCTTGGGGAAAGACGACGAAGAAAGAAAAGGCCGCCCCGCCATACCACAGAATGAGGGCTGCCGGCATAAACCAAACGAAGGCCCTGGACTCCTTGTCCTGCAGGCCCGGCCGTAAAAATCGCCATAGTTCATAGCAATGAATGGGCAGCGTCACAAATAAGCCCGTAACGGCAGCAATCTGCAGGTAGGAAAAAAGACTTCCGCCGGGTTCAGGAAATAAAGCTTTCCGGCCGGCGCCGAGATGACGGCAATGATATCTTCGACATGGGCATACGCGGCGATACTGCCAATGAGCCAGGCTGTCAGCGAAAAGAGGATGCGCCGTCGCAGTTCCGCTAAATGGAAGGTTATGGGCGTTTTTTCTTCAATCATAAAAATCCCTTCTTTAACAATAAATAGGAAAAGGCCCTGCCAAATAACGACAGGACCCTTTCGAGGCCGTACAAAATTATACGTAATGAATGCGGGATGGATCATAGCGGTCTTCATGCGGTTTGTCTTCTGCCGTTGCCTGCGGATAGCCGAGAGCAACGATGGCAAAGGGGGTAACGCCCTTCGGAGCGCCCAAAGCACGGCGTACCAAGACTTCGCGAGCCCGATAAGGCGTAACGCCAAGCCAAACAGCGCCGAGATCGAGGTGTACTGCTTCGATGAGGATGTTCTCCACAGCAGCACTGAGATCAAGGGTCGTAAAGGCAGGAAAACGCATGTGTTCGTCACGAGAACAGACGACAATCGCCAGGGCCGCACCATTAGCACAGCCAGCATAGGGACTGCATTGAGATAAGTCCTGAATGACCCGTTTGTCGCGGACGACATAAAATTCCCAAGGTTGTTGATTTCCGGCAGATGGAGCAGCCATGGCAGCGCGCAGCAGCTGTTCGATCTTTTCATCTTCTACCATGGTAGGTAAAAATTTCCGGATACTCCGTCTGGCAAAGATTTCATTCATGTAAATCGACTCCTCCCTATAATCATTTATCCATTTTATTATAACATATATAGATAGAAAGAAAACAGGGGCGGATTGAAAAAGAGTGTGACTCCGAAAATCAACCTTCTTTATCATTCTATAATTACGAAAAAGAAGCACAGTACAAAGCTTTGTACTGTGCTTCTCAAGGTTTGGTGCCGAGGGAGGGACTTGAACCCTCACGGTGTTACCCGCCTGATTTTGAGTCAGGTGCGTCTGCCATTCCGCCACCCCGGCATAGCTCTTGTGCCTTGCAGAATTTTTACTCAGTGCTTGGCACAAGATTAATTATACCATAATGGAGAGAATCGTCAAGTATTTTTTACAAAAGATTTAGTGACCTGGCGTTGCTTCTTCTTCTAAATCGTCGGGCATATCCTTCTTTTCTTCTTTCAAGTAATCGAAGTATTTTTTCGTTTCTGCTACGACGACGCCGCTCAAGCCGATGAGGGCAATGAGGTTCGGGATAGCCATCAGACCGTTTACGATATCGGCCAAGATCCAGATGACGTCGAGTTTGATGAAGGCGCCGCAGGCGACGAGGGCGATAAAGATAATACGGTAGGGCATGATGCCTTTAACGCCGACGAGGTATTCGACGCAGCGTTCACCGTAGTAGTTCCAGCCGAGGATCGTCGTGAAAGCAAAGAGGGTAAGGCCAACGCAGAGGATGATGCTGCCATAGGTCGGGAAGGCCATGGTAAAGGCGGCATTGGTAAGAGCTGCCCCGTTGACGTCACCCATCCAGGCACCGCTGACGACTAAGACGAGGCCCGTCAAGGTGCAGATGATGATCGTATCGATGAAGGTACCGGTCATGGAGATGAGGCCCTGTTCAGCCGGCCATTTGGTTTTAGCAGCTGCAGCGACAATCGGTGCACTGCCGAGACCCGATTCGTTGGAGAAGACGCCGCGGGCTACCCCATTTCGCATGGCAACCAAAACGGTAGCGCCGAGGAAACCGCCGGCAGCAGCCGTCGGAGTGAAGGCGCTGACGAGAATCTGTTCGATAGCTGCCGGAACCTTATCGGCAAAGACGACCAGGAAGGCAACCGTCGAAATGATGTAGATAATGGCCATGGCCGGAACGACTTTAGAAGCTACGCGGGCGATGGACTGCAGGCCGCCGATGGTAATGGCTGCAACCAGGATGGTCAGGACGACAGCCGTGTATTCGACGGGAATGCTCGTCGTCAACCGCGTGATTTCGACGATGGAGTTAACCTGAGCAAAGGTACCGATACCGAAGAAAGCGACGAGGACGCCGAAGAAAGCAAACAGGAATGCCAAGGGTTTATATTTTTTACCCAACCCATTTTCGATGTAGTACATCGGGCCGCCGGCGATTTCACCGTTCTTGTCGACCGTCCGATATTTGACGGCTAAACAGCCTTCAGCATATTTCGTGGCCATGCCGACGAAAGCTGCCATCCACATCCAGAAAATAGCTCCGGGACCGCCGGCATGAACTGCCGTCGCAACGCCGACAATATTACCGGTACCGACCGTAGCTGCCAGAGCCGTGCACAAGGCTTTAAAGCTGTCTACGTCACCATCGCCCTGATTCTTGGCCGTGAAGATGAGCTTCAAAGCTCTCGGCAATTTCGAAATCTGCAGTAAGCGAAGGCGAGCCGTCAATAAGATACCCGTCCCGATGAGCAGGATCAATAAAGGCGGTCCCCAAATAAAACTGTCAATGGCATTCAATGTTTCCAACATCTTGCATACTCCCCTTTTAGTGTATTTTAGTATAATAACAAAAAAAGACCTGTCATCATCACTCTGAAGACAGGTCCTAAAAGGTCGCACAAAAGAAAGGTTTTCTTTCGTTAGCTCTGTCCTTTTGCCTGAGAGATTGGAAACAATATCCTTGCACCTTCGGCGCCCAAATGGGACTCTCCAGAGTCGTGTCCACATACGGTCCCACCCCTTTAGAGGGCACCTGAGAGTTTGACTCCGTCGGTAGGCTTTTGCCTTCTCCCGTATGTTTCGTTCACGCAATATGTATGATGTGCTGTTATTATAACGCGGCTTTCAAAAAAATGCAAGCCCTTTATGGAAATTTGTCCGTATCGACGATACTATTGAGACAAAGCGTCTCCCGAAAAGGCGTAAGGCAAGAGATCTTCCCAGGAAACGACTTCGACGTCGCCCTTCAGATTGGCCATGATAATCCGTGGAATGCGAAACTCGGCCATGACTTGACGGCAGGCACCGCAGGGCGAGCAAGGCCTTTCCGTATCAGCTACGACAGCCAGGGCTTTAAAGCCCCTCTCCCCTTCGGAAAGGGCCTTAAAAATGGCCGTCCGTTCGGCGCAGTTACTCAAGGGGTAGCTGGCGTTCTCGATGTTGCAGCCGCCAAAAACCCGGCCCGACTCCATCAAGACGGCAGCGCCGACGGGAAAATGAGAGTACGGGCTGTACGAATGGCGGCGATAGTCGATAGCCAATTCGATAAGGTCGGCATCACTCATAAATGGAGGGCTCCCTTCAAATGATCCAGAGAGCGTTCTGCCGTCTGCTGCCATTTGAGCGGCGTCAAGGCGATATGACCGTCGCGCACGCTGGCGACGTCACTGTCTGGCGGTGCCGTTTCCATGTCGATATCACCGACGATTCGATAGCAGATACTGCCGTCGAGGTCGCGCTTTTCGGCAATGACGTTGTGATAAATCTGAACGGTCTGGGACGTAATCCGAACGTTTTTTAAGCTGATTTCCCCTTGGGGCGGCACGTTGACGTTGACGATGCCGGGAAAACGGCCCTGAAGGGTGATTTTTTTGAATCAACTGCCATACCAAGCGAGCCGTTTCCACGCAGCGTTCTTCGGTCATATCTTTCATCGATACGGCAAAGGCCGGCAGGCCGTAGTAAGGCCCTTCCATGGCAGCCGACACAGTCCCGGAATAGAGGACGTCGCTGCCGAGATTATAGCCGTCGTTGATGCCGGAAATGATGAGATCCGGCTGGTCATCTTTGAGGAAGTATTCAAGGGCCATCTTGACGCAGTCTACAGGCGTACCGGAAACGGCGATTTCCCGGATGCCTTCTTTTTCACGAGGGAGTTCCTGGCAGTAAAGGGCCTTATTAATCGACATCGAATGGGATGCAGCACTGCGCTGGCCATTCGGCGCAACAACAGTCAGCCGGCAGTTATGGGCCGAAAGTTCTCGTTTTAACGTCTGCAGGCCCAGCGCCTTCAAACCGTCATCATTGGTCAACAAAATGTGCATAATAAAGCCTCCTACTTTTTATTTTCCTTCCGCAGCAAGGCTGCGCTTTCATACGACAGGGCCCGCGTATGCAGGGTGTGACTCCACTTCATCTTATGCCGATCCTTGAACCCCAGGAAATTGACGGGAATCCAGCTGTACATGAATAGCGGGTAGACGATGAGGTACAGCCAGGATTTACGGGGCACTTTGATTTGCAGTAAGACGATAATCGGAATGAGGTACTGCCCGACGCCGATGATCGTCCAGATTTGAACGGGCACGATCGTATTTAAGATATTGGTATAAAAGGGCCAATAGGAATTAATCGATGCCAGGACGGCGTATATCGTCGAAGCCATCATGAAAAACGGCTGTGACAAGGTGATGATGCCGTCAAGCATGCGAATATTCCCGGTCTTGATGCCCCGGGCAAACAGCTTGGGAATAAATCGCTCACCGCAGTCGCACTGCCCTTGGGCCCAGCGCTTACGCTGGCGGCAGGACTGCATGAAGCCGACGACCTTTTCGTCATAAATGATGGCGTCATGAGCCCAACAGGTGCGCACGCCTTCGAGGAGGACCTTCATGGAAAATTCCATGTCTTCCGTCAGGCATTCACAGCCCCAGCCGTATTTGCGGACGATTTCCGTAGCAATGCACATCCCCCGTACCGCCCCAAGGCCGTCGACAGACCGATGTTGTACTTGGCCAGGTGCCACATGTGATTGATCAGCCAAAAGGCGATGGAAAAGGTACCGGCAATCCAGGAGTCGGTCGGATTCTTCGAATCCATATAGCCTTGGATGACCTTTTCGCCCTTCATGAGGTGGTGGTTCATTTCCCGCAAAAACTCGGGATGGACCAGGTTGTCGGCGTCAAAGACGACGAAGGCGTCATACTGCTTTTCCTGGGCCAGCATTTGCGAAAACATCCAGTCCAGGGCATAGCCCTTGCCCACTTCTTCCTTATTGGTCCGGACCTTGACGATGGCCCCGTGTTCGCGGCAGATATCGGCCGTATTATCCGTACAATTATCGGCAACGACGTAGATATCATACATATCCCTTGGATAATTAAGCTGTTTTAAGTTATCGATGAGCTGCCAAACGACGCGCTCTTCGTTATGCGCACAAATGACGGCAGCGAAAGTATGCTTTGGGGCTGCCGTACTGTGCTCGCGCCGCTTCATCAATCCGAAGCAGGCTAACGTAAAGTAATATAGTGAATAAAAAACGATGATGACTTGTATGGGTATCATAACGATATCCAATATATGTTCCATATGCGACTCTCCCTAAATACTTAGCGAGCTGCTGCGACGTTCATAGCCGTATTGACTAACCCGAAGATGATGTACAGTAAGAATGGCAGGGTAATGACCAAGTGCCAATCTACGTACAGAACCAGGGCACCGATAATCACAGCAATAGCCAGGGCCGACTTATGGAGCACATCGGGACTGGCACCTTTGAAGTCGGGGTGATGAATCTGGCTGACCAGATTATACCCCAGGAGGACGACTAAAATCGCAACCAACCAGGCCGGAAGCACGGCACCGGAAATGACGAAGGTTGCGATGAGGCAGCCCCCGTTCGGAATCGGCATGCCCTGAAAATAGCCGTGGACGACGCCGGTATTGAGATTAAAACGCGCCAGGCGAATGCCGCCCAAAGCTGCGTAAATAATAGCAGGAATCGCGCCGACCCAGCCCAGGGTCTGTAAGGAATAGGTATAAATCAAAAACGCCGAAGCTGCCCCAAAGGACACGACGTCCGACAGGGAATCCAGTTCTTTGCCGAATTCGCCGGCAACTCCCAGGGCTCTGGCCGAACGGCCGTCACAAGCATCGCAGACGACAGCCAAGAGGATGCAGATCCCGGCCCAAACGTATTCCCCATGGAGTGTCATCATCATACTCAGGACCCCAAAACTAAGGTTGCCTGAGGTGAACAGACACGGTATTATCTTCTTCATGAAACAATCCTCCCTATCACCGATTCACCGCCGCGAACCTTATCGCCCTTTTTGACGGTGATTTCAACGTTGTCGCGTACATAGATTTCTGCACAGGACCCGAATTTTATCATGCCGTATAACTGGCCATGCTGTAATTCATCGCCTAAGGTGACCCAGGAGACAATGCGCCGGGCCAGGACGCCGGCAATGATATTGACTAAAATATCCGTACGTGTCGAATGAATGCCGATGGAGTAGCGTTCATTTTCGTAACCGACGCCATCTTTATAGGCCGGACGGAATCGACCGCAGGTATACTGCTGAAAGTCAATCGTTCCCGGAAGGGGTGCCCGATTGACATGGGCATCGAAAATAGACAGGAAAATAATGACTTTCCGACACTTCTGATTCAGATATGTATCTTCATCGACCTCTTCGATACCGACGACGGTACCGTCAGCCGGCGATACCAAAAGACTGTCATCGGTCGGCGGCCGGCGCCGGGGGTTGCGGAAAAAATACATAAAATACAAGGCCAGCAAAACCGGCAGGACTGCCGCATAGGCATTGATGAAATAGCCTGCCGCCAGGGCCAGTAAAAGCGGCACAATGATAAATGGGTAGCCGTCTTCTACAATATAGGGTTTGTTTAAGACATCACTATTCAATTTATCACCTCAACTCATTGGCTTCGCTTGCTGCCCTTTACAGCCAGTACGAACCGCGGCAGCGCCAGCATGCGCTTAAAGCGTGTCGGCTCTTTAAGGAGACGATAGAGCCATTCCAAGCGGTTTTCCTGCATCCACTTCGGTGCCCGGGCCGCTTTACCCGCTAAGACGTCAAAGGTCCCGCCGACACCCATACAGACACAGGGACCGAGTTCATACAAATGCTCGTGTATCCATTTTTCTTGCTTTGGCACGCCGAGGGCGACTAAAAGGATTCGAGTGCCCTTGCTGCCGATATCTTCGATAATCTTTTTTTCTTCATCATCTGAGAAAAAACCCGAATGAGTCCCGACGACATTGAGCGTCCCGAGTCGCTTCTGCATATTGGCCGCAGCCTGTTCAGCAATGCCGGGAGCCCCTCCAAAGAGGTAGACAGCCGTTTGGCGTGCAGCTGCTTCTTGCAGCAGACTGCACGCCAAATCGACACCTGTAACGCGTTCTTTAAATTTCTTGCCCTGTTGCTCTGCAGCCCACAAGACACCGGCCCCATCGGGAACTACCAGGTCGGCCTGCTGCAGGATCTGCGCCAGTTCGGAATCGGACTGGGCCCGCATGACCATCTCCGCATTGGCCGTCGCAATGGAAGCGGCACGGCCTTCATCGATACATTTGAAGGCCAGTGTCTGCGCTTCTTTCATGGTGACATTGCCGATGGGAATGGACAAGATATCGATTATACTAGTCAACGTATCCCTCCGCCCTGCTTAGTTTACGCTGTAATTCGGAGCTTCTTTCGTGATATTGACATCATGGGGATGGCTTTCACGAAGGCCGGCTGCGGTAATCTGGATGAACTGCGTATTTTCAATCATTTCTTTGATGTTGTGGCAGCCGCAATAGCCCATGGAGGCCCGGAGACCACCGACCATTTGATAAATAGTATCGGCAGCCGGTCCTTTATAAGGTACACGGCCTTCAATGCCTTCCGGAACGAGCTTCTTAGCATTGGCATCTTCCTGGAAGTAACGGTCTTTACTGCCCGATTCCATGGCAGCCAGGGAGCCCATGCCGCGGTATTCTTTGTAGCTTCGGCCCTGGTAAATGACCGTTTCGCCCGGGCTTTCTTCCGTACCGGCAAGGAGGTTGCCCATCATGACGACGTTGCCGCCGGCTGCAATGGCCTTGGCCATGTCGCCGGAATACTTGATGCCGCCGTCAGCAATGATAGGAATGCCGTAGCGCTGTGCGACTTTAGCGCATTCGTGAACAGCGGTAATCTGCGGTACACCGATACCGGCGACGATACGAGTCGTGCAGATCGAGCCCGGCCCGATACCGACTTTAACGGCGTCGACACCGCATTCGATAAGAGCTTCTGTAGCCGCACCGGTTGCGACGTTACCGGCAATGACCGGAAGATGGGGATAGAGTTTCTTGATTTCTTTCAAGGTGTTGAGTACGCCCAAGGAGTGGCCGTGTGCCGTATCGATGACGACGACGTCGACTTTGGCAGCGACGAGAGCATCGAGGCGGTCGGTCATGTCATGGGTAACGCCGACAGCGGCAGCAACCAGAAGGCGGCCGTTGCCGTCTTTGGCAGAATTCGGATATTTCGTAGCTTTTTCAATATCTTTAATCGTGATTAACCCCTGCAGGTTACCTTCTTTATCGACGAGGGGCAATTTTTCAATGCGGTGCTTGCGGAGAATTTCTTTGGCTTCTGCCAGCGACGTGCCGACGGGAGCCGTAATCAGGTTTTCCTGGGTCATGATATCGCCGATGCGGCGGCTCATGTCTTCTTCAAAGCGCATATCACGGTTGGTGATGATCCCGACGAGTTTGCCGTCGACCGTAATAGGTACACCGGAGATGCGATATTTACCCATCAATTCATTGGCATCGGCCAAGAGGTTATCCGGGTGAAGGAAAATGGGATCGATGATGATGCCGTGTTCCGACCGTTTTACCTTGTCGACTTCACGGGCCTGAGCTGCAATGGACATATTCTTATGAATAACGCCAATGCCGCCTTCGCGGGCAACGGCAATCGCCATAGGGGCTTCCGTTACCGTATCCATACCAGAACTCATAATAGGAATATTCAGTTTGATATCGCGGGTCAGGTTCGTTGATACGTCCACTTCTTTCGGAAGTACGTCAGACTTGGCCGGAACCAAGAGAACGTCATCAAATGTCAAACCTCTCATACCAAATTTATCAGATCTCATATTTGCACCTCTGTTTTGAAAAATATAAGAAATAAAAGGGGTAAATCCCCTTAAATAGCTTATCCCTTATTATAACTGAAATCACCTATTCTGTACATAATTTTAAAGCAATTTTCTCGTCAGTTGTTCAAAAGGCCGGCAAAAGACTTGCCGAAACGACGCTTCAAAGCTTCTTCTACAACTGCCGCATCGCCCGAGGTCTGCCACCACTTCCTGGCTTCGTCACGGGCGGCTTCCAAGATGGCTACATCGTTTATGATGTCGGCTGCCTTTAAGTCGGGCAGACCGTGCTGCAGGTAGCCAAAGAGCTGACCCGAACCGCGCAGGAGCAGATCCTTTTCAGCCAGGGTAAAGCCGTCATGAATCGTTTCCATCCATTTAAGGCGCTGCTTCGTTTCTTCACTGCCGCCTTTCGCCATGAGGATGCAGTAGGCCTGCAAATCACCGCGGCCAACGCGGCCGCGAAGCTGGTGGAGCTGAGCCAGTCCGAAGCGCTCGGCGCCATCGATGAACATGATGGTCGCATTGGGTACGTTGACGCCGACTTCGATGACACTCGTCGCCACCAAGAGGTCGATATCTCCCTTTTGAAAGGCCTCCATGACGGCTTCCTTTTCTTTGCCGGCCATGCGGCCATGGACCAGGCCGCAGGTGCGTTTCTTGAAGAATTTATGGCGCAGCTCTTCATAAAGGTCGGTCGCGGCCTGAAGGTCAACAGACTCCGACGCTTCCACCAGAGGACAGACGACGTAGCACTGCTGTCCCGCTTCCATGAGCTTGTCCATGAAGGTATAGACCCGCCGGCGCAGGGCTTCGCCGACGGCATAGGTTTTGACCATCTTTCGTCCCGGCGGCAGTTCACGGATGGACGACACGTCGAGATCCCCATACAACGACAAGGTGAGCGTCCGGGGAATGGGCGTAGCCGTCATGAATAAGGCATGGGGTTCCTGCCCTTTCCGGGCCAGGGCCGAACGCTGACGGACGCCAAAACGATGCTGTTCATCAGTTACGACCAACCCCAGGCTGTAAAATAAGACGTCGTCCTGAATGAGGGCATGGGTTCCGATGAGGATGTCGATGGCCCCGTCGTGAAGGTCCGCCAGAATCTGCTGCCGTTCCTTTCCCGTCGTCCGACCGGTCAAAAGCGCGATGCGGACGTCGAGGTCCTTAAAAAGGCGGAGAAACTCTTCATAATGCTGAGCTGCCAAAATGCCTGTCGGCGCCATCAGCGCCCCTTGGTAGCCGTTTTCAACGATCTTTGCCAAAGCCAGGGCGGCGACGACGGTTTTCCCAGAGCCGACATCCCCTTGAACGAGGCGCTGCATCGCAACTTCACTTTCCATATCGTTCTGAATGTCTAAAAAGGCCCTTGTCTGTCCCTTGGTCAGGGTAAACGGCAGGTGCTCATAAAAAGACCGGAGAAGGCGGCCGTTGGGGCCACATTTAATCCCCTTCCGCTTCCCCTCGCGGTGACGCCGCAATAAGAGGCCGAGCTGCATATCGAAGAGTTCTTCAAAGGCCATCTGTTTGCGAGCCTGTTCCTTGGCCTCCAAAGATGGCGGAAAATGGAGGGTTTCATAGGCGGTAAGAGAGGGCATCTGGGAAAAAGCCGAATGGCGGCCTGCATCCCAGCCGGGGAGGATATCCGGGTGAACTGCGGCTAAATCAAGGGCTCCACGGACGGCCTTTCGCACATCCTGCTGACGAAGGCCATCGGTCAGGCCATAGACGGGGACGAAACCCGAGCCTTCTACCCGTCCCTCTTCCGTGTCGGGTGAATTCATCTGCCGCCGGCCATAGGCCCATTCCAATTTCCCAAAAGCGGTCAGTGTCATGCCGACCTTGAACTGGCGCTTCTTAAAAGCCTGGTTGAACCAAACCAACTCGACGGCACCGGTCCCGTCGCCGACGGCCACTTTCAGCAGCGACAACCCCCGTCGCGGCCGGGCCTCCTGAACGGAGGCGACAGTCCCGCACAAAAGGATGGCTTCCCCGGTCCCGCACGGAGCCTGACCGATGGACCAAATGTGGCTGCGGTCCTCGTAATCGCGAGGAAAATACTGCAGAAGATCCGTCACCGTCATAAGGTGCAGCCGGGCAAAAAGCGCTTCCTTACGCGGTCCGATTCCTTTTATATCGCGAATAGAAAATTCCATAAAAAAACTCCTTGTCAAGAACTTTCATTTATTGTATCATATTTTGTAGGCTTTTTATAAATAAAACTTGCGTTGCCCTATGATTTATGATAAGATTTATACGTTGTACTGTGATGGTGCAGGGAGGTGTAACTAATGGCAAACTTTTGCGAAGTATGTGGTAAAGGAACAATGAGCGGCATGAATGTCAGCCATTCCCACTTAAAAACGAAAAAAACCTGGAAACCGAATATCCAGCGAGTCCGCGCTATCGTCGACGGCGAAATTAAACGAGTTAACGTCTGCACTCGTTGCCTTCGTTCCGGCAAAGTCCAGCGTGATGTTTAATGACTATCGAAAAAGCGTTGCCTATAACGGCAGCGCTTTTTTAATGCCAAAAACCTGGGGAAAACGCCGCCAGGCTTCGTAAAGCGCAACCAACAAAAGGCGTAAAAACAAAAAGGATTGGTCCTCGGACCGAATCCTTTTTTATTTTCCCCTGAAGGTTATCCCTCATCAGGGTATAATTCTTTATTTCGTTTGACGATTTCCATGACTAAGTTTGCCGTCTCTTCGATAGCCTTTGACGACACGTCGATAATCGGGCAGTGCAGACGCCGCATGACCCCGCGAGCATACTCTAATTCTTCGTTGATCCGTTCAATATTGGCATAGCTAGCATTGGCATCAAGGCCCATGCTGCGAAGCCGTTCGGAACGAATAAAATTCAATTTGAAGGGATCGATAATCAGGCCGACGATTTTGCGGGCCGGAATCTGGAACAATTCAGGCGGCAGATTGACTTCCGGTACGAGGGGCAGATTGGCCGCCTTGACCCGTTTATGAGCCAAATACATGGACAGCGGCGTCTTCGACGTCCGCGATACGCCGACGATGACGATGTCGGCCTTTAAAAAGCCCATGGGGTTCTTTCCGTCGTCGTACTTTACGGCAAATTCAATGGCTTCGACGCGCTTGAAGTATTCTTCGTCGAGCTGATGGATCATGCCGGCTTTCAACGTCGGTTCCGTATCGGTCAAGGTGCCGACACCGGCCAGCATAGGACCGATGATGTCGACGACGGTGACATTGGCCGAGGCCGTCAGGTCCTTCAATTTACGGCGCAAAGCCGGAGAAATGATGGTATAGCAAATCATGGCCCCGTCGGCTTCGGCCTTACGGACCAATTCTTCGATCTGCTGATCGGAGCGAATATACGGTACACGGATGATATTAAATTCTTGCTTATCGTATTGACTTGCCGCTGCCCGGGCGACGCGTTCGGCCGTCTCACCCAGGGGAGTCGGAGCAAGCATAAATAATCGGCTTTTTTTCCAAGATTATCTCCTCCCTAACCCACATTCTACAAATAAACGGTTGATGTTGGTCTTTGAAATTCTTCCGATGACCTGCAGTTCTTTTTTATCATCTTCATCGCTGGTGATGACGTTGACGACAGGCAGACAGTCGATTTCGTATTCGTTCAAACGCTGGGCGGCGACGATGGCCTTTTCATCGGGCTGTACATAGATCACCTTGCTCACCGGCGTCATGACCATTCTCACCGGCAGGGTCCGCAGGTCATTGCTGCCCATGGCTGTCTTCAACAAATCCTTTCGCGATACGACGCCGGCCAAAATATTGTCGGTTCCGACGAACACCGTCCCCACATCTTCCGTAAACATGGCGATGATGGCATCGTAGGCACTCGTGTGCTCGCCGACGATGACCGGTTGAGACAGGCAGGAATCGATGGTAATATCAGTAATGGCCCGCGACAGCAGGTCTTTTTCCTTATTTCCTGTAAAAAAGTAGCCTAATTTCGGACGTGCATCGATGAGTCCCAGCATCGTCAAAATAGCCAGGTCTGAACGCAAGGCCGCCCGAGTCACATGAAGGCGATTGGCAATATGCTGGCCCGTAATCGGACTGTTTTCCTTTACAATCTGTAAAATTTTCTCCTGACGTTCCGATAACATAGCGTCTTTTCACCTCCTATGTACCAATAGCACTCTCATTCGCTTACTATCATATCATATATAGGGCTAATCTGCGATATAAAGTATACATTATTTATAATCACATCATACCGAATAGTCCTACCCGAAAAAGGCGGTCCAATCATGTCGTTGGACCGCCTTTCTTCGGCTCACTTCGTCACGGGACGATTACCACGTATAATCTTCAGTATCAGCACGGCCTTTTCCAGTCAGGGAATCGAGGAGGATTCGCTGTTCGACCTGAGCAATGTGCTTACGCGTCGAGATAACGGCATCGGGGTTGACGGAAATGGAGTCAATGCCGCTCTTGACCAGGAATTCTGCAAAATCAGGATAGACGCTCGGCGCCTGGCCGCAGATAGAAACGGTCTTGCCGTCCTTATGAGCCACGGCGATGAGGTGGCGGATTGCCCGTTTGACAGCTAAGTTCCGTTCATCAAAGAGAGGTGCTACGGTATCATTATCACGGTCGCAGCCCATGATCAGCATCGTCAAGTCATTGGAACCGATGGAGTAGCCATCGACGAACTGGTTGAACTGGTCAGCCAGGATGATGTTCGACGGGATTTCAGCCATGAGCCATACCTTAAAGTCCGGACCGCGATGGAGTCCTTCCTGGGCCATGAGGTCGACGACTTTCTGCATTTCATCGACACGGCGGCAGAAGGGAATCATGACGTTGAGGTTCTTGAAGCCGTATTCTTCGCGGACTTTACGAACGGCCTGCAATTCGAGTTTAAAGGCTTCTACGTATTTGGGATCGTAGTAGCGGGACGCACCGCGCCAACCGAGGAGGGCGCTGCTTTCTTCCGGTTCGTATTTATCGCCGCCTTTGAGGTTGCGGTATTCGCTCGATTTAAAGTCGCTCAGGCGCAGGGTTACCGGGCGCGGAGCCAAGGCCTGGCAGACTTTGCGGATGCCTTCGGACAACTGGTCGACGACGTGGTCCGGACGGCCCGTTTCGATGAGATATAAAGGATGTTCATGAATGAAGGTCGTCCAAATGAATTCTTCACGCATGAGGCCGATGCCGTCACACGGAAGGGTGCCGTATTTTTCAGCCAGGTCGGGATTGCCGAGATTCATATAAATCTTGGTCCCCGTAACCGGTACCGACTCAGCAGCGACGACAGTCGTCCCGGCCGTACCGCCGGAAGCTTCAGCTGCCTTGGGTTTTACGAGGTCGGCTACGACGCCTTCATAGACGATGCCATTGGTTGCATCGACGGTGATTTCAGCTCCGTCAGGAATGGCCGTCGTCGCTTCGACGCTGCGGCTCTTGGTCCCGACGATACAAGGAATGCCCAATTCACGGCTGACAATGGATGCATGGCAGGTCATGCCGCCGGCATCGGTAACGATGGCTTTTGCTTTCTTCATAGCCGGTACCCAGTCCGGAGCGGTCATGGTCGTAACCAGGATTTCGCCGTCTTTAAATTCAGCAATCTTAGACGGATCGAGGATGACGTGAGCTTTGCCGGCAGCACTGCCTGGGCTTGCCGGAAGGCCTTTTACGATAACCTTGCGGTCTGTCGTCGTAGCCACCGGTGCCGCAGCGGCTTCACCCTTTTCTTTATTCTTCTTCGACCAAACCGTTTCCGGCCGAGCCTGAAGGAGCCATACTTTATTGGTCCGTTCATCGACGCCCCATTCCATATCCATGTAGCAGCCGTAGTGTTTTTCGATTTTTTTAGCATAGACAGCAAGTTCCCGGATCTGTTCGTCCGTAATGACCTGCTGCTTCTGCAGTTCCGGAGGAACGAGTCGTTCTTCGCAGTCGCCGCCGGGCTTGCGGACCAATTCAACAGGCTTCGTGTTGACCATCCGCGATACGATGGACAGATCGTCTTTGCGGATCTTGAAGTTATCCGGCGTAACCGTCCCTTGGACGACGTATTCGCCAAGACCCCAGGCGCCTTCGATGGTAATCGTCGTATCGTCACCGGTTACCAGGTCGACCGTAAACATAACGCCGGCCGACTTGGAGAAAACCATCATCTGAACGGCAGCGCTCAAAGCGACAGTAAGGTGATCAAATCCCTGTTTCGTCCGGTAATACGTAGCCCGGTCGGTAAAGGTCGAGGCATAACATTCCTTTACTTTTTGGATGACCATGTCGGCACCTTGTACATTGAGGTACGTATCCTGCTGACCGGCAAAGCTGGCATCGGGCAAGTCTTCTGCCGTAGCGCTGGAGCGAACGGCAACAAAAGGCTGGGCTTCGCCGACTTTCTGGCCTAATTCTTCATAGCTCTTACGAATTTCTTCGGCTAAATCATCCGGCATCTGCACATCACAGATGGCCTGACGGATTTTAGCGGTAACATCACGAAGTTGAACGGCGTCTTCCACGTCGGTCAATCCTTTTAACAATTCCGGAATCTTAACATCCATGCCTGTTTCATGCATAAAGTGGCGGTACCCGGCAGCCGTCGTCGCAAAACCGTAAGGAACAGGAACGTCCGTCTGGGACGTCAATTCGCCAAGGGAAGACGATTTACCGCCTACGAGCGCTACGTCTTCTCTGCGCAATTCATCAAACCATAATACATACGCCTTTTCTCTATCCATTGCCATCATCTTTACCTCCTGCTGATGCATTAATTTGTATATGCTAAATTGTCTTTTTCATACGTTTATAGTACGCTAATAAGTTCACAATGTCAATAGTTTTTTCAAAAAGATGGATTACTCTCTTTTCAAGAGTATACTACATATGAAAAATTTTCAGATTCAGTGTATCGTAAAACGTTTAAAAACCAGGGTCCACTTTAAAGTTTCTCAACCTCTTCGATATATATAGGATAATAAAGCCGATTGTGGTATAATAAGGAGCTAGTAATATTTTAATTTATATATAATAACCTTATAATGAGTACAAACGTCATGTAGGAGGAAAAAATGTATACACCCAGACGCAGAGCAAAAAAAGCCAAAGAGGCCGGTCCATTTCGCCGCATCCGCCTTTTTATCGCCTTATGCCTTGTTGTTTTTGCCGGCTTAGGGTTTGGCTATATTTTTGCTGCCCATCAGAGCTTACCGACGGTAAGCAATAGCATGCGGCATGCCGTATCGTCCCAGGTCTTCGATGCCCATGGACGCCTGATCACGACCCTTCATTCCGATCAGAACAGGCTTCCCATCGACATCAATAAAGTGCCGCAAAACCTGCAGAATGCCTTTATTGCAGCCGAAGACAACCGCTTTTATCAACACATCGGTATCGATCCCATCGGCATCGTCCGCGCCTTGTTCACCAACTTGACCAACCGCGGCATCGCCCAAGGCGGCAGTACGATTACGCAGCAGCTTGCCAAAAACGCCTTCCTGTCTCAGGAACAGACGTTGAAGCGAAAGATTCAAGAAGCCATGCTGGCCTTAGAAATCGAGCAAAAGTACAGTAAAAAAGAAATCCTCGAAATGTACATGAACCAGATTTACTTCGGTCAGGGCGCCTACGGGATCCAGACAGCCGCCAAGACATACTTTAATAAAGACGTCAGTGAATTGACCCTGACCCAGTGTGCCCTCTTGGCGGGTCTTCCCAAGAGCCCGAATTACTATTCGCCGTTCAATAACCTGAGTGAAGCCAAGCAGCGGACCAACGTCGTCCTCGACCAAATGGCAAAATACGGCTACATCTCGCAGGCCGAAGCCGATCAGGCCAAGAATCAGGACCTCGACCTTTCGAAGAACCACCAGACTCAGGAAAGCGACGAAAACGCATCCTTCATCGACTACGTATCCCAGCAGGTCGCTCAAAAATACGGCGACGATGCCCTCTACAAAGAAGGCCTCAAGATCTACACCACCCTCGACGTCGACAAACAGCACGCAGCCGTCCAGGCCCTGCACAACCTGCCTGAAAACTACACCGATGAAAACGGTCTGACCCAGCCTCAGGGCGCCATCGTCTCCATCGATCCCAAGACAGGCTACATCTTAGCGATGGTCGGCGGCCGCGGCCAAGACAGCTTCAACCGCGCCAGCCAAGCCGTCCGTCAGCCGGGTTCCGCCTTTAAACCCTTCGTCTATCTGACGGCCCTGCAGCACGATATGACGCCCGATACGACGATGGAAGATAAACCGGTCACCTACGGCAGCTGGAGTCCGAAGAACGCCAGCGGTTCCTATCGAGGCTCGATGCCCCTCAGCGTCGCCTTGGCAAACTCGGTCAACACCATTGCCGTTCAGCTCGCCGACCGCGTCGGCCCCAGCAATATCATTGCCAACGCCAAGAAAATGGGCATCACCACCCTCGACGACAAGGACGACAACTTAGCCATGGCCCTCGGCGGTCTGACCCGAGGCGTCACGCCCCTTGAAATGGCCAGTGCTTACGGCACCTTTGCCAACAAAGGCGTTCACGTCAAACCGACGGCCATCGTTAAAATCCTCGACCGCAACGGCAACGTCCTGGAAGATGAATCGACCCTTGGAAAAGAAGAAAACAAGACGCGCGTCATGTCCGAAAAAGAAGCCTATGAAATGACAGTCATGTTAGAAGGCGTCATCGACTACGGCACCGGTACAGCCGCCGCCCTCGGACGGCCGGCAGCCGGCAAGACCGGTACGACGGACGACAATAAAGACGCCTGGTTCGTCGGCTATACCCCGGATATCGTAACCGCCGTTTGGATCGGTGACGATACGGGTGCCCACAGCCTTGGCGAAGTCTACGGCGGCACGATCCCGGCAGAAATCTGGAAAGATTACATGTCCTCTGCCGCAGCGGACGAGCCCGACCGGGAATTTGCCGTTCCGGCCGGTATGGAACGGATGCGGGCACGAACAGCCCTTTCCAACAACAGCGCCCGCGTCGCTGACGACTCCAAGAAAGAAGCCGCAACCGAAAAGAAAGAATCCGACGATAAAGAAAAGACCGACGAAAAAGCCGAGTCCCGGAGTGAAGAAGACTTCGAGACAGCCGTCAGAAGAAGCACGAAGACAGCAGGAAGACAGCAACAATAAAGCACAGTAACGCCAAAAGAGCAGCCGCACCGACAGGGTGCAGCTGCTCTTTTTTCTGTTTCCTGGCAATTATTCTTTTCTCATATAGACAAAGGACAGTCCCGTCGCCTCCGTCACTTCCTTAACCGGTCGATAACCCATTTTTTCGTAGAGCCTGATATTGGTCCAGCTTTTCGTACAAGTATATAGCTCTCTCGTCTTTCCGGCACAGACTGAATCAACGGCTTCCAAGAGTTTTTCTGCCAATCCCTGGCGACGGTAATCGGGATGAGTCATGAGCCGGCCCACGTCGACGATATCCCCGTCATGGCGATAACGGATGACGCCGACGATGACATCTTCATCGGTGACGAGTTTCAGTGTCGTCCAATGGGCAAAATCGCGCTGGAAGTCATCTTCCGTTTCTTGGAGCGCCGGTACGTCGCGGCTGCCGATCATGGCGGCTTCGCTCTCAAAAGCCAGTAACTGCAGCCGATATAATTCAGGAATATCCGGCTCCCCTGCGGTCATTATATTCATGGTCCCCACTCCTTTGACGTCAAGGTGATGCTTCTTCCATCAATATTTTTATTATACACAAGGGGCTTCCTCCATCCAAGAGTACCCTTAAAACAGCAAAAAAAAGCAGCCCCAAACGGAGCTGCTTTCAAGGCACCTATGAGCCGCAGAGAAATGTTAGTCAAGAGAATCGTTAAGTCGACTCACAGCTGACTCATCATGATGTCAGGCTTTTACGATTTTATGGATAAGGGTGCTGATGACCATGATGATGACGACGACAGGAACGGTAATACCGACCGGCGTATCAACACTGAGCAGATAGCGATACAAGATGACACCGAGGACCCATAAAACAATGTTGAGCCAATTGACGCTTTCTGCCGTATGATCTCGCTTCAAAATAAAGAAGTCTGCCAAGAGGATAGCCGTCATAGGCGCAAAGACGGATCCGATGAGATAGAGGAAATCCTGGAACTGATCGGGCGCTGCAAAAATAGCCAAGACGACACCGAGTACCGTCGCTGCCAGGGCCATGATCTTATCCGAAGCCTTAGGCGCTAAGCTTTGGAAGCTGACGCCGGCGGAAAAGGCATCGAGGAAGGTCGTCGTAACCGTCGACAGTAAGACGACGAGGATACCGGCGATTCCCATGCCGGCTTGGAGCATGATGGCAGCAATGTCGTCCTGCCCTGTAAACAAGGCGGCGCCCATGCCGATGATAAACATCCAGGAGCTAGCGATAAAGTACGCACCGCAGCTAGCCGCCGTTGCCAGGACCGGCTTCTTGGCCGTTCTCGTATAGTCCGAAATAATCGGCAGCCACGATAAGGGCATAGCGACAGCCAATTCTACGGCACCGCCAAAGGTGAGTTCTCCGTCCGGAACGATTGGCGTTCCGTTTTGGAATACGACCATGCTGAGGACAATCGTCAAAATAAACAAAGCTGCCATGACGACGACATTGACCTTGCTGAGATTCTTAAGGCCCATGACGATCCACAAGGCGATGAAGGCGCCGATGATAATACTCCACCAAGACACGCCGATAGCAGCAATGGTGTTAGCCGCCAAAGCGGCACTGCCTACCATAACGGCCGTCCAGCCGACGAGCTGGATGACGTTCAGGCCGGCAAAGAGCTTTGCCCCCTGCGTACCAAAGGAGATGCGCACCGTTTCCATGGCACTGCCTCCCGTCCGGCCGCCGATGAGGCCTGCCAGATACATGATGATGCCGCCGATGACATGCCCCAAAATGATGGCTTCCAGGGCCCGGACAAAGCCCAAGGGAGCCAAGAGCATGCCGGTCAAAATTTCTGCAATGGAAATCCCCGCGCCAAACCACAACAAGCCGTTGGAAAAGGCCGAGGTCTTTCGTTCATTTACCATATAGTATCAAACCTTTCTATTATAAAGACTGGTATAAATAATAACCTATCTCAGTATACCATATTCTTTCCGAAAACCCTATGGCGAAGGGAAGATTTATCACAGTTTTAACTCACTTTACAATAACTGAGGGCTTTTCCTTTATCCTTGGACCTTGACCATGCTATACTTGTACTGATTATAAGCTTAACATTACTATTGGCAGCAGATTTCAAGTATTATACGTTTGGAGTGATATCATGAGAATAGACAAGCGCCTGAAAATTGCCATTGCCGCTGTCGTCATCGCCGCCTGTGCCTTTGGCGGGTACACGTACTACCAAAGCCAGCAGAAGGCAAAACAAGCAGCCGCCGTAGAAACGGCAGAAGTCGTCCGCAAGGATTTGAAGTCGACCGTATCGGCGACAGGGACCATCAGCCCCGTCGATTCTGTCGAAGTATCGCCGAAGATCACGGCTCGTATCAGCCAGGTTCTGGTCAAGGAAAATGACCACGTCACGGCCGGCCAGACCGTCGCCATCCTCGACGGCAAAGATTTCGAAGCCCAGCGTGATCAGGCTCAGTACAAGGTCACCAATACCAAGGTGGAATACGAACGAGCCGAACAGCTCTACAATCTCGGCGCCGGGACCAAGCAGGACCTGGACACGGCTAAGTTTAATTACGATACGGCCCTCAGTACCTTATCAGAAGCCGAATCAGACGTAGCCGAAACAGTCATTACAGCCCCGATGGACGGCGTCGTCGTCGGCGAACCGAAGACGGTCGGCACCATGGCCGTTCAGGGCAACAGCAACCCGACAGTCATCATGCGTATCGCCGATACGGCAAATAAACAGATTTTAGCCCAAGTCGACGAAACGGATATCGGCAAGGTCCAAGTCGGTCAGGAAGCTACCTTTACGGTAGACGCCTATACGGACCGCACCTTTACGGCCAGAGTCACAAAAATCTCCCAGACCGACACCAGCAACACCTGGGATACGAACAGCTCCACGTCGTCCTCTTCGTCGAGTTCATCCAGTTCTTCAGCCAGCGTCATCTACTATTACGTCACCCTCGACGTCAATGACCCTGACGACGTCTTAAAACTGGGCATGACGGCCCGCGTCGACATTACGACGTCGGAAAAACAAGACGCCTTAGTCGTCCCCATTGCCGCCTTGAAGACCAATGACTCTGGTTCCTACGTCGTCCGCGTCAACGACGACGGCACGACAGAACAAGTTCCGGTCAAGACCGGTATCTACAGCAGTGACTACGTCGAAATCCTGTCGGGCCTCACCGAAGGCGACAAGGTTTCCATTACCTATACGGCCACCAAGTCCTCTTCGTCATCATCCTCCTCGAAGAGCAGCAGCCGCCAAGGGCCACCGCCCATGTAAGGGAGGTCCTTACCATGAATCCAATCATTGAACTCCAAGGTATCGAAAAGATATACCACATCGGCGGTGAAGATTTCGCCGCCTTAGCCGGCATCACCCTCAACATCGAAGAAGGGGAATTTGCCGCCCTCATGGGGCCGTCCGGTTCCGGGAAGTCGACGCTGATGAACATCCTCGGCTGCCTCGACCGACCGACAGCCGGCTCCTACCAGCTTGGCGGCAAGGAAGTCGCTCACCTCAATGACGATGAATTAGCCGTCGTCCGCAACCAGCACATCGGCTTCGTCTTCCAGAACTTCAACCTCTTGTCGCGAATCACAGCCCTCGACAACGTCGCCCTGCCCTTGGTATACGCCGGCGTCGGCCGCAAAGAGCGGACTGAACGGGCCATGGATAAACTGAAATCCGTCGGCCTTGAAACCTGGGCCCACCATAAACCAAACGAGCTCTCCGGCGGCCAGCGCCAGCGCGTGGCCATCGCCCGGGCCCTGGTCAACAATCCGCACATCATCATGGCCGACGAACCGACGGGCAACCTCGATACGAAGTCGACCAAAGACATCATGCGCCTCTTTGAAGAGCTCCACGAAGACCATAAGACGATCATCCTGGTCACACACGAACCGGAAATCGCCGCCTGCGCCACCCGTCAGCTCCTCTTGTCAGACGGTAAGATTACCAAAGATGCCGGAAAGGGGGTCGTTATGGATGTTATTAGTGAAAGCGTCCAAATCGCCATTACGGCACTGTTATCCAACAAGCTGCGCTCCATCCTGACCATGCTGGGCATCATCATCGGTGTCGGCGCCGTCATCGCCATGATCTCCATCGGCATGGGCGTCCGGCAGAACGTCACTAACTCCATTGCCAGCCTCGGCAGCAACATGCTCATCGTCATGCCGGGCTCGGCCAACAGCGGCGGCGTCCGCTCGGCAGCCGGCTCCAATAAAAAATTAAAATACGACGATGCCGTAGCGATTAAAAATAAAATCAAAAATATCGACTACGTGTCGCCGACGGTCAACAGCTCGTACCAGGTCGTCAACGGCAACCAGAACTGGAATACATCGGTCTACGGCGTTACGCCGGAATACCTTCATATCCGGTCCCTTACCGTCCAGTCGGGCTCCTTCATCACCCAATCTGATTTAAACTCGCGAAACCGCGTCGCCGTCATCGGGACGACGGTCGCCACCAACCTCTTTGAAGAAGCCAACCCGGTCGGCAAGACGATCCGTATCAACAATCAGCCCTACAAAGTCATCGGTGTCCTCGAAAGCAAGGGGCAATCATCGGTCGGCCAGGACCAGGACGACGTGGTCATCGTCCCCTTGACGACGGCCCAGGAACGACTGATGGGCATTACCTATATCAAGGCCATCAACATCCAGGTCTCGAGTGCCGATAAAATCGAACAGGTACAGTCGGAAGTCGAAACGCTCCTGCGCCAGCGTCATCACATTACCAACGGCAAGGAAGACGACTTCAACGTCCGCAACCTGACCAGCCTCATGGAAACGATGACCCAGACGACGACCATGCTGACCTTATTCTTAGGCAGCATCGCTGCCATCTCCCTCGTCGTCGGCGGGATTGGCATCATGAACATCATGATGGTCTCGGTCACCGAACGAACCCGTGAAATCGGCATCCGCAAGGCCCTGGGAGCTACCTTCCAGAATATCATGATGCAGTTTCTCATCGAGTCCGTCGTCATCGGCGTCATCGGCGGTCTCCTCGGCGTCGCCTGCGGCGTCGGCATCGCCTTGGCCATAGCCGAGTCAGGCCTCTTCGAGACGGTCATCACGGCAGCGCCAATCATCATTTCCTTTAGCTTCTCCGTCGGCATCGGCCTCTTCTTCGGCATCTACCCTGCCCGAAAAGCAGCCAAGCTCGACCCGATCGAAGCCCTTCGCTATGAATAAAAAAGAAGCACTGTTCCTTATGGAGCAGTGCTTTTTGCATGTCAAAAATTATCCGTTCAGCCAGCGGCGCACATCGCTTTCAGCATCTTGAACGGTCGAACCCAGGATGACCAGACTCGTTCCCAAAGTGGCTTTCGGGCAAAGGGCGTGGATATCTTCCAGGCTGCGGCCGATGCCGCTTCCTTCGTGAGTACAGAAAGGATAGATGGTCTTGCCGGAAAAGTCGTGATTTTCTAAAAAGGTCCACATGGCCATGGGCATGGTGCCGCACCAATTGGGATAGCCGAGAAAGACGAGGTCGTAACCGCTGATATCGTCGAGATCCCGGGCCAGTGCCGGCCGAAGCCTCTTTTCCCATTCATGGCGGGCCAGGGAGACCGTTTCTTTATACTCGTGAGGATAGACGGCTGCCGCGCGGATATGAAACAGGTCACCGCCGGTCATACGACTGATCATCTTGGCGGCCTGTTCCGTATTGCCGACCTTGAGATTGACGATCTTACCGCTGACGTAATTCATCCCGGCATGTGAAAAATAGGCGATGAGACATTTTTTCCCCTTGTAATCCATAGACAGGTCACTCCTCCCGGCTCGATGGGCCTCGAACATATTGATTATAATTTCATTATACGGCAAAAAGAAAAGCGATTCAATCACCGTCACGAATGGCAGTCATTTTATTTTCTCATGCCTGCCGCCGTCCCCTTACCTTTCCAATGTCCATAGAATGTAGTAAAATAAAGGAGCTAACAGATTTTTACTATCAACGAACATAAGGAGGTCCATTTATGGCTCACGTAAATGAAAACTACTTGAAACTCCCCGGAAACTACCTCTTTGCCACGATTGCAAAGAAAGTAGAAGCCTACTCCAAAGCACATCCGGAAGCGAATATCATCCGTCTCGGCATCGGCGACGTCACCCGTCCCCTGGCATCGGCCATCATCGACGCCATGCACAAAGCCGTCGACGAAATGGGCAAAGCCGAAACCTTCCGCGGTTACGGCCCCGAACAAGGTTATGACTTCCTCCGCCAGGCCATCATCGACGGTGACTATAAAACACGGGGCATCGACCTCGATCTTGACGAAGTCTTCGTCGGCGACGGCGCTAAGACAGACGTTGCCTGCATCCAGGAAATCTTCGGCAGCGACCTCAAATTCGCCGTAGCCGATCCGGTCTACCCGGTCTATCTCGACTCCAACGTCATGTGCGGTCACACGGGCGAATGGAACGCCGAAAAGGGCATTTACGACGGCGTCGTCTACCTTCCCTGCACACCGGAAAATGGCTTCAAAGCCGTACCGCCGACGGAAAAGTCGACATCGTCTACCTCTGCAACCCCTCCAACCCGACGGGCACGGCCATGAGCAAAGAAGAACTGGCCAATTGGGTCTCAGCCGCTAAGAAGAACAACTTCATCATCATCTATGACTCGGCTTATGAAACGTACATCACCGAACCGGACGTTCCCCACAGCATCTTTGAAGTCGAAGGGGCAAAAGAAGTCGCCATCGAACTTCGCTCTTACTCCAAATGCGCAGGCTTCACGGGCACTCGCTGCTCCTATGTCGTCGTTCCCCACGCCTGCACGGCTTATAAAAAAGACGGCACGGCTGTCGAACTCAATCCCTTGTGGAACCGCCGCCAGTGCACCTTCTTCAACGGCACGCCGTACATCGTCCAGCGCGCTGCCGAAGCGTACTACAGCCCGGAAGGCCAGAAACAGTGCCTGGCTGACGTCAAATACTACATGGAAAATGCCCACATCATCCGCGACGGCCTAACCAAAGCAGGCTTCACCGTCTACGGCGCAACCAACTCGCCTTACGCCTGGGTACAGACGCCGAACGGCATGAAGAGCTGGGACTTCTTCGACCTTCTCCTCGAAAAAGCACACGTCGTAACGACGCCGGGTTCGGGCTTTGGCCCCCACGGCGAAGGCTACCTCCGCCTGACGGCTTTCGGTACCAAAGAAAATACCATTGAAGCTGTCAACCGCATCGCTAATTTAAATTTATTCAAATAAAGGTGGTTTAACCATTGAGTACAAATTTGGAAGTAGGCATCGTCGGCTTGCCGAATGTCGGTAAGAGCACCCTTTTCAATGCCATTACCAAGGCCGGCGCAGAAGCGGCAAACTATCCCTTCTGCACGATTGAACCGAACGTCGGTATCGTAGAAGTACCGGATCCGCGCATCCAGGTCCTGACCGACATGTACAACCCGAAGAAAACGATTCCCGCCGTCATGCGTTTCGTCGATATCGCCGGCCTCGTTGCCGGTGCCTCCAAGGGCGAAGGCCTGGGCAATAAGTTCCTCAGCCATATCCGCGAAACCGACGCCATCGCCGAAGTCGTCCGCTGCTTTGAAGATTCAAACATCACCCACGTCGACGGCTCCATCGATCCCATTCGTGACATCGAAACGATCAATACCGAGCTCTGCCTGGCCGACCTGGAAACAGTACAGAAACGGGCCGACCGCATCGCCAAAGTTGCCCAGTGCGGCGATAAAGAAGCCAAGGCCGAATACGACGTCCTGAAAAAAAGTCCTGGCCTGCCTTGAAAACGGCGAACCGGCCCGCAAAGCCGGTCTTACCAAAGACGACCTGCCTCAGGTCAAAGACCTCAACCTCTTGACCTTAAAGCCCATCATCTACATCGCCAACGTCGCCGAAGATGAAGCCGGCGACCCCGATTCCAACCCCAACGTCAAACGCGTTGAAGAATACGCCGCTCAGGAAGGCGCCCAAGTCGTCGCCGTTTCGGCCAAGATCGAAGCGGAAATCGCCGAGCTTCCTGCCGACGAAGCCGCCGTCTTCTTAGAAGAACTGGGACTCCCCGAATCGGGCCTCGATAAGCTCATCAAAGCCAGCTATGCCCTCCTCGGCCTGATCAACTTCTTCACCGCCGGGGCCGACGAAGTCCGTGCCTGGACCATCGTCAACGGCACGAAGGCCCAGAAAGCTGCCGGCAAGATCCACACCGACATCGAACGGGGCTTCATTCGCGCTGAAATCGTCTCTTACGACGACCTCATCGCCTGCGGCAGTGAACAAGGAGCCAAAGAAAAAGGCCTGGTCCGCCTCGAAGGAAAGGATTACATCATGAAAGACGGCGATGTAACTTATTTCCGTTTCAACGTCTAACCAATCGCTAACATCTGACAACCTCTAAAATACGAAAAAAGCTCATCCCGTGACAGCAGTTTACTGCCATGGGATGAGCCTTTTTCATAAGACTTGTACTTCTTCTTCACTCTTCAGATTGGGTCGAGGCGTCCGTTCATCCGTCAGCCCGGCAATGTAATCTAACGAAGTATGATACAGCTTCGCCAGTTGAATCAGTTTTTCCACGGGAATCTTCCGTTTCCCCAATTCGTACATGCCGTACCCGACTTGTGAACATTTTAAGATTTTGGCTACATCAGCTTGAGAAAGTCTCGCCTCCAATCGGAGCGTCTTCAAACGGCTGTAGTATTTCATGTCATCACCTGTTTTCATCATTATCGTATTCCAGAAGTACATTAGTAATGTCCTTTATACTATTATAGTAAATATATAAAAAGACGGCAACGATTATCTGCATATAATCGTTGCCGTCTTTGCAAGTTAGGCAATCTTTTATGAAATACTTAACAAATTTGTACCAATTTACCGGGATTCATTACATTATTGGGATCTAAAGCCTTCTTAATGGCTTTGATGACATTTAGTTCTGCTTCCGGCGTGCAAAGGGCGAACTCTTCCAATTTCTTAAATCCGACGCCGTGTTCGCCGGACATCTTGCCGCCCAGAGCATAGACACGAGGGAAGAGGTCGCGGTGGAAGGCCTTGATCTTTTCAAACCATTCTTCCGGTGAGAGGCCCTTCGCATTCAAAGGCAGGACGTGGATGTTCCCATCGCCGATATGAGCAACAGTGACGCAGTAGAGATCGTACTTTTCGCGAAGTTCCGGAATCTGTTTGGTGATATCGGGAATCTTATCGAGGGGAACGACGAAATCTTCCGTCTGGAACATCTTGTCGACGTCGCGGGCCGCTTCAGCAAACTGCTTGCGCAGCTTCCAAATACGCTTATCGGCTTCAAATTCGTCGATAGACCCATTTTCTTCGGCCAAATCGCAGAGCTGTTCCATCTTGCGGTCCGAATCGTCTTCACTGAAGGATTCGACGGTGACGATGACGTAGTCGCAGCCTTCGTCGACGTGGGGCATCTTCATATCCAAGAACTTGCAGGTCATGCGCAGCGCTTCATTGTCCATGAATTCAATACTCGTCGGGTCGATGCCGGCTTTCAAAATTTTATTCGGCAGGGCGAAGGCTTCTTCATCGGTCTTGAATACGCAGACCATATTGAAGGTATACGGCGGCATGGGGCGGAGTTTGACCGTGACTTCCGTAATGATGCCGAGGACGCCTTCCGAGCCGGCAAAGAGCTGTTCCAGGCAAAGGCCGGTAGAACATTTCTTTAAGCGGGCACCGGCATCGAGGATATCCCCCGTCGGCGTAACGACTTTCAGGCTGTAGATCTGGTTGCGCGTCGTCCCGTATTTAACGGCTTTATTGCCGCCGGCATTGTTGGCTACGTTGCCGCCGATCATGCTGCTGTCAGCGCTGGACGGATCACCGGCGTACAGGAGGCCGTGTTTAGCCGCTTCCCGCTGCAGGTCACCGGTGATGACCCCGGTCTGGCAGACGGCATACATATTGTCGGCATCAAAGGTGAGAATCTGATTCATCCGTTCCAATTCGACGACGATGCCGTGATAGACAGGGATAGCGCCGCAGGCAACACCGGAACCGGCCGAACGAGGCGTAATCGGTACCAGGTATTTATTGGCCAGTTTGACGACTTCCGCCACTTCTTCCGTCGAGCCCGGGAAGACGACGACTTCCGGTTTATGGAAATAATGAGAGTTCCCTTCTTCATCGGTCTGATATCTTTCGAGATAATCGTCATCGGTCTTAACGAACTTATCCCCCAAGACGCGACGTAATTCATCTAATAAAGCTGGTGTAACGGAATTAAATGATGCTGCCATATATAAACGCTTCCCCTCTGTCAGTCTGGATTTATGTATTCCAAAAGGCTATAGTAAATTCACTTCTTCATGGAAGTTGAACATAGTATACCATATCCCAAAGACTTGTAAAGCCACTTTTTCTTCATTTCTTAGGATTACACCCGTTTATTCTCTAATCTTGAAATGAAAGAACGTGATTTTTACATAAAGTTTTACGTTTTACGGCAGCATCACTTTTACCGGTTATATTTATTTTTTATATCTTCTATGCTTGATTAAGATTCAGCCAGTGATTCCCACTCTTCATAGGCGGCATCGAGCTTGGCCTGGGCCGCTTCATAGTCCGCCGTCAGGCTCATCATAGCCTCGGCGTCGGTCTGATTTTCAGGCATATTCATCTTTACTTCATACATTTTAAGGGTCGCTTCGAGTTCAGCGATCTTCAGCTCTAACTTTTGAAGCTTCGCTTCCTGACCGTAGACCGGTGCCTTTTGAACTTTGGCGGCCGGAGCCGGTGCCGACGACTTTTTGGCCGCCGTGTCTTTTTCCGGAAGGGCTTCTATTTCATCTTCGGCAGAAAGTTCCTGGGCTTCCCGGAGTTTTTCCCGATAATAGCTGTAGTTTCCGACGTATTCCGTCAGTTTCTTGTTTTCGAGAACCAGCGTACGGCGAGTAATCTTATCGAGGAAATAACGGTCATGGGAAATGACGAGATAGGTCCCGCCAAAATCGAGGAGAGCCTGTTCAAGGACTTCTCGCGTGGGAATATCCAAATGGTTGGTCGGTTCGTCGAGGATGAGGAAATTAGGTCCCTGCAAAAAGAGTTTGAGCAGAGCCACTCGCGCCTGTTCCCCACCGCTTAAGCTGTCGATGACCTTAAAGACGTCGTCGCCGCGGAAGAGGAAGTGGCCTAAGGCCGACCGGGCTTCGTCTTCGCCGTAACTGAAGGCATTCATGATTTCATCGAGAACGGTCCAGGCCCCGTGAAGTTCCGTATGTTCCTGAGCAAAGTAGCCGATATGGACCTTGCTGCCCAGGGTAATATGGCCGTCTGTCGGCTCCTTTTCCCCCATGATCATGCGGATAAGGGTCGTCTTCCCGGCTCCGTTGGGGCCGATGAGGGCCGCCGCTTCCCCGCGGCGCAGGAGAAGGGACAGATGATCAAAGAGCTGACGGTCGGCAAAACCACCACTGACCTTATCGAGGGTCAGTACCTTTTGGCCGCACTCTTCGACGGGCTTAAAATTAAAGCAAAGGGATGCTTCATCGGGCTGCCATTCGATCCGTTCCAATCGATCGAGCTGAGACTGGCGGCCCCGGGCCTGTTTTGCCTTGATGCCGGCCTTGTATTTACGAATATATTCTTCCGTCTCATGAATATGTTCCTGCTGTTTCTTATAGGCCCGTTCGAGGGCTTTTTGCTGCTGGTCGTGCTGTTCGACATAGCGCGTATAATTGCCCTTGTACTTGGTCACCTTGCCGTGAGACAGCTCTAAGATGCCTGTCGCTACCCGGTCGAGGAAATAACGGTCATGGGAAACGATGAGAATGCCGCCGCCGTACGACAAGAGGTAGCCTTCGAGCCATTCCAGCATGTCCATGTCGAGATGGTTCGTCGGTTCGTCGAGGAAGAGATAGTCCGGACGGCGCACTAAGGCCTTGGCCAAATTGATGCGCGTCTTCTGGCCGCCGGAAAAACTCTGGACAGGCCGATCCATGTCGGCTTCCGAAAAGCCGAGACCGCGGACGATTTTGCGGGACATCGATTCGTACTCATAGCCGCCGAGCCATTCAAAGCGCTCCTGAAGGCGGGCATAGCGATTCATCAGCCCTTCGTCATCGGGGCTGGCCTGCATCTCCTTTTCAAGGACTTTCAAATCCTTTTCCATGCGCATGACGTCCTGCCAGGCCTCGGTAATCAACTGGCCGAGGGTAATGTCGTCGGCATAGGTCACATCCTGCTGCAAATAGCCGATAGACTCCCCTTCCGATACGATAAAGGCACCGGCATCGTATTCCTCTTCCCCAATCAGACACTTGAGGAGCGTCGACTTCCCGGCCCCATTGGCCCCGATAAGGCCGATCCGTTCGCCGCGGCGGATTTCAAAACTGACGTCCTGGAAGACCGTGCGCACGCCAAAAGACTTACCCAATTTCTGTACCTTAATGCTGCCCATATAGCTTACCCTTACCCTCCTGCAAGAACTAAAAATCGATTCCTATCATAAGTTATAATTATATCATGAAAAGGCATCTCTCTCAACGCATGAGGGCTGTGAGGCCTATTCTCCAGACTGCCGTCGCTATGCGTATCAATCGATATTTACAAGATTCTCTTTTTTATAAATGCCCCTTATTTGCCCCCCTCGGCACTTTTATTTTAATATAAAAATAACCACGCGGCTTATAAACCGCGTGGTTATCACATTTATTATGGTGGAG
>ENA-OQJN01000101-OQJN01000101.1-human-gut-metagenome-genome-assembly--contig:-NODE-101-length-43555-cov-3.778898_pt1 | contig 43555 bp, 43 predicted proteins | sample MGYA00242610_ERZ504777 | MGnify/ENA primary metagenome ERZ504777 (study PRJEB26092, sample SAMD00036350) | human gut metagenome | host: Homo sapiens | study: EMG produced TPA metagenomics assembly of... | reverse complement strand
GGTTTCCATGGATAAAGAGGATGGCACATACAAAGAGGGTGCGACAGCATCTGTGAAGGCAGAAGCCAAAGAAAGATTTGAATTTGTGGGCTGGAAAGAAAAAGGACAGACCGAATATGTATCGAAGAATGCAGAATATCAGTTTAAAGTGACAAAGAACATCGAGCTGACCGGAGAATTCAAAGCTGTGGAAGTGCCGCATATTCCGAGTGCACAGGAAATCTTAGATGACATTCTGGCAAACCATAAGATTCCATCAGAAGTGAAAGCAGGAACAGAAACTCTGGTTCTGCCGGAAGTTCCGGAAGGAAGCAAGATCGAGATCGTGGCAGTGAATCCGGAAGGAATCATCGGACTGGATGGAAAGGTAACAACACCGGAAAACGATACGGATGTGATCGTGACCATTCAGGTAACGGATACAAACGGAGCAACAGCCAAAGCTGATGTGAAGGTTCTGGTCAGAGGAGAAAAAGCGGATCCGGACGACGATAACAACGGAAATGATAACAACAACGGAAATGATAACAACGGCGGAAATGACAACAACAGTGGAAACAATAACGGCGGAAGTCATAACAATGGAAGTACATCCGGTTCACACTCTCAGAGTGTGCAGACAGGAGACAATGCCAATGTGATCATGTGGGCAGTACTTCTGGTGGCAGCAGTAGCAGCTGTCGGCGCAGTAGTGATTATCAGAAGAAAGAAAAAATAGGTTGAAGCAGATGAAAACCTGTCGTATGCTTAGAGCAGACGGCAGGTTTTGTGATAGAAATAGCAGACGGCAGAGGTCGTATTATGTACTGCATGCTGATTGTAGACGATGAAGATCAGGAACGTTTAGAATCCAATCTTTTCTGAAGAAGGCAGGGATTGACTCTATATGACCAAGGTGAATAATTATTCTCTGCAGAAATATTTGATCACTGGTATTGTCGTGGGAAGTGTAAAAGAATAAACAAAAAGAAGGGAAGTTGTTATGCAGAAGATATACAGAATCAAGACATCACCCTGTGCGAGACAGGAAAATATGATCATAGGAAATCAATACAGAATCACAGTACTTACGGAAGGGCTGGTGAGACTTGAGTACAATGCAGATGGAGAGTTTGAGGACAGAGCCACGCAAATGGTCTTATACCGGGATTTCCCCGAGGTGGATTACCGCGTCATTCATACAGAAAACGGGATAGAGATCAATACCTCCCGCCTACATCTTGTATATGATGAAAAAGAGTTTTCATCTGGCGGTCTTAGTATACATGTGAAAGGAAGTGTGAACAGTACCTGGCACTATGGAGAACAAATCTGTGATCTTGGTGGTACAGCGCGGACTCTGGATGGAGTTGATGGAGAGATCAGATTGGATCATGGTGTTGTGTCGAGAAATGGATTTTCTCTTCTGGATGACAGCAACTCCCATGTATTACTGGAAGATGGATGGATCAAGTCGAGAAAAAAGGGGGAAAGGATCTTTATTTCTGGGGATATGGTCACGATTATAAGGAGGCTGTTGCTGACCTGATCCGTCTTTGCGGAAAAACACCTATGTTGCCGAGATTTGCACTTGGCAACTGGTGGAGCAGATTTTACCGATATAATGAAGAGAGTTATCTTTCGCTTATGGATCGATTTGAGCAGGAGAATCTTCCATTTACAGTTGCAGTGATTGATATGGACTGGCATCTGGTGGATATCGATCCCAAATATGGAAGCGGATGGACCGGATATACGTGGAACCGGGAATTATTCCCAAATCCAACACGATTTCTGGACAATCTACATACAAGAGGGATGAAAGTGACTCTGAATGTACATCCTGCAGGTGGAGTGCGCGCCCATGAGGAGATGTATGTAGAGATGGCAAAAGCTCTGGGAGTAGATTATGCGAATGAGGATCCGATTTTATGTGATCCGGCAGATCCCCGATTTTTGGAAGCATATTTTCAGTATCTGCATCATCCGAGAGAGGAAGAGGGGGTTGACTTCTGGTGGATCGACTGGCAACAGGGGGAAGTTTGCAGGGATGAAGGACTGGATCCACTCTGGATTTTTAATCATTTTCATTTCCTGGACTCTGCAAGAGAGGGGAAAAGACCTCTGACATTTTCAAGATATGCAGGGCCTGGAAGTCACAGATATCCAATCGGATTTTCAGGAGATACAATCGTAACCTGGGAATCTCTAGATTTTCAGCCCTATTTTACACTTACGGCTTCGAATATAGGATATGGTTGGTGGAGCCATGATATCGGTGGTCATATGCTGGGATATAAGGATGATGAAATGACGGTAAGATGGGTACAGCTTGGCATCTATTCGCCGATCATGAGGCTTCATAGTTCCAGCAGTGAATTTAATGGAAAGAACCATGGCGTTATAAGAAAGAAGCAGAAATGGTGATGGATCATATGCTGCGGGAACGGCACAGGATGATCCCGTATCTTTATACAATGAATTACAGGAGCTATTGCGAAAATAAACCTTTGATATCACCCATGTACTACAACTGGCAGGAATGTAATGAGGCTTATGAAAAGAAGAACCAGTATCTCTTCGGAACTTCTCTGATGGTTGCTCCGATAACAGCACCGCGGATAGAAAAAATAAATATGGCGAAAGTACAGGTATGGCTGCCAAAAGGACGTTGGTATGATATTTATACAGGAATGATATACGATGGGGACAGAATTCTGGATCTGTACAGAGGGATTGAGAGTATTCCCGTTTTTGCTTCCGCAGGAAGTATTCTTGCGTTTACAGACGAAATCAGTGCAGTGCAGGCACAGAAAAATCCAAATTCCTTACATCTCATGGTCTATGCAGGGCAAAATGGTGAGTTTGAGCTGTATGAAGACGACAATGTGTCCTGTGCATATGAGGAGAGAATCTGTTGTACAACGAAGATGGTGTATTGTGAAGATGAAAAACCAATCTTTACAATATATCCGTCTGCAGGAAATCGGGACCTGATTCCTCAGAAACGGAGTTATACAGTTGAAATGACTGGTTTTGAAAATTCCGGTGAAACGGTCGTGGTCAGAAAAAATGGTGTAGGAACAGATGCTCAGATATCTTATGACAGATGGAAAAAAGCAATTGTAGTAGAGATACCAGAGACAGAAACAGATGCGATGATCGAAGTGAGTTTGGAACATACGGCTTCCGGAGCCAGAAATGATGTTGTGGAGAGATGTTTTGATTTTCTGAATCAGGCAGAGATAGAATTTGTGCAGAAAGACAGGTTATACGAACTAATACGGTCAGAACGTCCGGCTGCGGGGATTTTGTCAGAACTGTTTGCAATGGATATCAGCAGAGATTTAAGAGGTGTTCTGGTTGAAATTCTTACGGCACAGATTGTGTAAATACTGACAGAAAAAATCGTTTCACCTCATTGACAACTCCTGATACGAGTGCTACTATGATGATATCAAAATGATATCAAATAAATTCATATGAGGAGGACAAGAATATGGATGGAGAGAAAAGTGTAGTACAAGATGAAAAAGTATTGAAAGCAAAGAGTGGATATGCCATGCTTTTACTTGGTATCATCGGGATGCTGCTTGGTGTGGCTGTGATCATTGCGGGATGCATGGTGTTTGGTCAGACAGGTGAGACGAATACGGCGCTGTTGGCAGGTTCTATTATTCTTGGAGTGTTACTGATTGTGGGATTTATACTCGAACTTTGCGGATTGAGAGTATTGAATCCAAATGAAGCCTATGTATTTGCCCTGTTTGGAAAATATTACGGAACGATCAAGACAGCCGGATTTTTCTGGGTAAACCCATTTTGTGAAGCGATCAACCCATCTGTACGTCCGGCAGCACCGGTTGTTACATCCTCAGGCCTTGCCAATCCGGCAGCTCTCTCAGGAAAAGCAAAGAAAGTGTCATTGAAGACACTGACGCTGAACAACGAAAAGCAGAAAGTCAACGATGAACTTGGAAACCCGGTAGAGATCGGCGCAGTAGTGATCTGGAAAGTGACAAATCCGACCAAAGCTGTGATCAATGTGGAGAACTATAAGAATTATCTGTCCATTCAGTGCGATGCGATTATCCGTAACACGGCAAGAATGTACCCATATGATACCAGTGAAAAAGGAGATGAAAAGTCCTTAAGAGGAAGCTCCCAGGAGATTGCTGAGATCATGTGCAAAGAATTGCAGGAGAAAGTTGAGAATGCGGGAATCAAGATTCTGGAAGTCCGCATCACACATCTTGCTTATGCACCGGAAATTGCATCTGCAATGCTGCAGAGACAGCAGGCGGCAGCGATCATTGATGCAAGACAGAAGATCGTGGAAGGTGCTGTCGGCATGGTAGAGATGGCACTTGACAAATTGAACGAGAATGATATTGTAGAGTTGGATGAAGAAAGAAAGGCAGCGATGGTGAGTAACTTACTGGTCGTACTTTGTGGAAACAAGGATGCACAGCCGATCGTAAACAGCGGAAGTCTGTATTAGGACGATTGTGTACAGTATATATAAAATAGTTAGAAGGTGGGACACATTTTGGAAAATGAAAAGAAAGAAAAAGTAAAGTGAAAAACAGGTTCCACTGAGACTTTCCAAGGAGCTTTACGATGAGATCGCACAGTGGGCAGAGGATGAGTTTCGTTCGATGAACGGACAGATCGAGTATCTTCTGACAGAGTGTGTGAAGTGGCGGAAGCGGTCTGGAAAGAAGGATGAGTAATATCATTTATATACAGAAAAGCTAGGGATGTCGTTTGACATCCCTGTTTTTAACTGTATTTTGCCGCATATTCTTTTGGAGAACACCCGCAGGCTTTTTTGAATTTCTTACTGAAGTAGTACACATCCGAATATCCGGATGTCTCTGCAACTTCGGAAATTTTCATCGTGCCTTCTTTCAGAAGTTTCTGAGCAGCGCTGATCCGGATATCGGAAATGTACTGGAGTACAGAGGTATGTTGTACTTTTTTAAATACGCTTCCCAGGTAGGAAGGATGCAGCTGAAAATTCGCAGCCACCTGAGAAACGGAAAGGGAAGCATCTGTATAATGATTTCCGATATATTCCATGACCCGGCGGCAGAGTGCGATATCTGACGGAACGGCTTCCATTTTCTGAATGCACTGCAGTCCGTAAAACAGAACTTCATTTTTCAGGTTCTCCAGAGAATGTTCGGTATCCAGTATGGAAGCGGAGAACTCGGTTACGGGCTGAGCCAGATTTTCCGGAATATGAAAATACACATGGTACACAACAAAAATCTCGTGGATTACAAGGGAAAGATACTCACTGTTTTTCTTCTGACTGATGGAAAGGAACAGTGTTTCCAGATATTCCAGCAGATCTTTGCGGTTCTGGGCGTGCAAAACTGTAATAAAGTGCTTCCGCATTTTTAAGAGTTCCTCGGAAAAATCCGGGTCTTTCCGGATGGGAATAGCTGATACAGAGATTGGATTCCCGGGAAAAATAGCGTTCTGTCAGAAGGTGCAGGCAGCGGGTGTAATATGGCTTCCAGTCGGTTGTAACAGGAAAGATATTTTCAATATACAAAAATGTATATTCGTTTTGCTGTGCAATAAAATCCGTAAAACAACTTCCGATATGGAGTAGTTTTTCTTTGTCGGAGAGGAAAATCTGCAGCATGTAGATGTATTCGCTTTCCTGCATATATTCGCAGAGAAAATCCTGTCCGCGCAGACGATCCACCAGCTGTAATACTGCATCGTGAGTGTGTTCCGAAACATAGACACTGCAATAGATGCTGTATGCCAGATTTTCAAATTCCGGATGCTGTACACACAGATCGGAATAGGAAAGCACGCCGTCCCGGATATTGGCAAGCATACTGCACAGATGAAAGTGCTCATAATGCTTTAATGTATGGCGGGTCTGTTCTTCAAAATGGATGGCCTGGATACATTCAGACAGCGCCCGCTCCAGCTCTTCGGCGGCAACCGGCTTCAGCAGATATTCTTTTACCCCGTACCGGATCGCGGTGCGCGCATATTCGAAGTCATTATAGCCCGATAAAATGAGCATATGTACAGAAGGAAAATGCTCTTTGATATATCTGGCAGTTTCGATTCCGTTCATCTGCGGCATTTTGATATCCAGAAGCAGCAGATCTACGGGTTCTTTTTCCAGATGGTCGATGACCTGCTGTCCGTTTTCGGCTTCTCCGGCAAAAGTAAGATTTAGTTTTTCCCAGGGTATGATCTTTTTTATGCGCTGACGAATAAAATATTCATCATCTGCAATCAATAGTTTCAATGACATGGCAATCCCTCCTGTTTGGGTAATGTGATCACGGTGATGCAGCCGCCGGTTTGGGGACTTTCCATAGATAGTCCATAACCCGGTCCGTAGTAGAGCAAAATTCGCTGCTGGATACTTTTGATTCCGAAGTGGTCGGCATCCTGCTGCCAGATTTTTTCGTAGTCTTCTTTTGAAAATCCACGTCCGTTGTCTGAAATCGTAAACCGGATACAATCCCCAGCATCTTCCGCCTCAATATGAAGAATTCCGTGCCGGTCAAGTCCCTTGATCCCATGGTAAATACTGTTTTCCAGAATCGGCTGAAGCAGCAGTTTGATGCAGCTGTAGTTTTTTAACGCTTCCGGGCAGGTGATGGTGAAATCGAATTTATGGAAATAGCGAATCTGCAGGATTTCCAGATATGCTCTGGAAATTTCCAGTTCCTGTCCGATGGAAATATGCATCTTTCCATTGCTTAAGCTGGAGCGGTAAAAAGAAGAAAGATTCATAACAAGCTGAATCAGAGTTTCTTTTTCATCAAGCTCCGCCAGAGCGCAGATGTTATCCAGAGTATTGTAAAGAAAATGAGGATTTACCTGCTGCTGAAGGAGGTTGAGGGAAAGCTGCTGTTTGAGTTTTTCGGCTTCGATCAAGTCGTCTCTCATTTTCGTCTGGATCGCGATCATACTGTTGAAAGAGCTGAGAAGCGAAGCAACCTCGTCATTACACGGAATCTCACGGATCGGAACCCAGTTTCCCTCCTTGACTGTCTGAATATGCGAGATCAGATAGCTTAACGGATAAGTGACTTTCTGTGCAATATGGTGAGAAGCAAATACGCAGAGCACCATAACCAGTGCGGCGATCAGCAGAGACAGGCAAAATATCGCGAACAGAGGAGCCAAAAAGCTGACGATCGGAATCTGGTTTAAAACATACCAGTCAAGGGTAGAAAAAGGTGTGAAAAACAACAGATTTCCGCCTGCAAAAAAATACTGGGAATCCAGATTTTTAAGAATGAGATCCATATATTCATACTGGCTGTCCAGTTCGGGACTGCCGTTACTGCTCTGGACCTGTCCGTTTTTATCGATCAGAAACAGTTCATTGGTTGTATTGTATTGTTTATAAATACCGGAAATCTGTGTTTCCGGTATGGAAAGCTCTACATATCCGAGCATTCGTCCGGAATTGATATTATAGAACGGGCGAATGTAGGAGAGGACTTTTACCTCTTTATGTCTGTCGTTCAGGTGTCGTTTCATACCAACCCGCCAGACAGGAGAAAGAGCCGGATCACTGAGGTTCATCTGACTTGAGTCCGGCTCGGTAGATACCAGAAGAAGTCCCTGATCGGAATACAGACTTACAGAATGGATGAACGGTGTAGACTGTATGATCTGTCGGATATGCTGTTTGACATTGGTTGTTGCATTGGAAGAATACTTTGCGGCAAGATAGTCTTTCATATATTCCTGTACAGTGTCATCAGACAGAATAGTTTTGGAATAATTTTCCGTGGCATCCAGATAATATTGAAACTGTCCGGAAATATAGCTGAGCTGCTGCAGAGCATTTCTTCCCTCCAGTCGAAAAGAATGCTTCAGAAATAAACCGGAGATCCCTAAAAAAAGCAAAACCATGAACAGGATAGAAGTCATGGATATGCTTCGGAAAAAGCTAAAGCTGATGGAATTTTTGTTGTGTTTGATCTTTTTCATTGCAGGAATTCTCCATAGTATAGTCGATGTAACAGAATTAAAATCATTATAGAGAATGTAGGAAGAAATGTCAAAATAAGTTTATTTGAGATTCCATATTGAAAAAGAACAAAAAATATAGAAAATGAACATTGTGAAAAACCCGCTTATTTTCTATACTAGGTGCATCACATAAATGTTTCAAAGGAAAACGGAGGAAAAAGGAATGAAATTGAAAAGAATCACAGCGGCGCTGCTGGCAGGAGTGATGTGCGTGGGACTTCTGGCAGGATGCGGAAGCAAAGGGGACGGAGACGAAAAAGGTTCAGGCGATAAGATTACGATTCGTCTGTTGACAAGAATGGCAGGAACGACAGCGCAGGTGGATATCTACAATGATATTCTGGATGAATTTAAAGAGAAACATCCGGAAGTGACGATCGTTGATGATTCACAGGGGGATGAATCTGCATTCAACAATATTTTATCGACAGATATTGCATCTGGAACAATGGCAAATATTTTCCGTATCCAGGGTGTTGCCAATCTGTCAGAATATATCGATAACGGGCTGATCCTGGATGTACAGCCATATTTAGACGAAGATCCGGAATGGGGCGGCGGATTTACAGAGGGAGCGCTCTCTTATTATCAGGTGCCTGGAAAAGAAGGAACTTATGCGATTCCGATGGAATCCGGGCTGATCGGAGTTTATTACAACAAAGATTTGTTTGAAAAAGCAGGCGTGAAGGAATTCCCTGAAACATGGACAGAATTTCTGGATGCGATCAAGAAGTTAAAAGCCAGCGGTGTGATCCCGATCGCAATGGGAACACAGACAACTTATATGGCAGGACATCTTCATGATCAGATATTCTACAAATGGCTCGGAACAGATGCTGCGAAGAAGTTAGGTTCCAGAGACATGAAATGGACAGATCCGGAAGTGGTAGAGACACTCCAGTTTGTACAGGATCTGATCGATGCAGGCGCATTTGACAAAAATGCAGCAGGTATGACAGACAATATTGCAATGACACAGTTCCAGCAGGGAGAAGCTGCGATGGTAATCACAGGTCCATGGAATATCGGAACTTTTGAAGATCCGGCAGAGACACCGGTATGTGACAGCATTGAAGTTGCAAAATTCCCATACTTTGAAGAAAAACCGGAGTTTAAGAATGAAGATATGCAGACATTGTCTCCGTATATGATCAGCGGAAAAACTGGAAGGAAAAGAACTGGAGCTTACACTGGAACTCGTAAAAATGCTGACAGACAAAGATGCAGCGAAGAGATTTGCAGAGGAAGCAGCCTTCTTGATTCCGAGAACAGACATTGATCTGGATGAAAGTGCGATCTCTCCACTGTTTGCCAAAAATGTAGAGCTTGGCGGAACATCTGAGGGAATCGGAGTCGATGTATTTGATTTTGATCCGCTGGCTTCTATGCAGGATCGAACAAGAAACTCTATCTCAAGCATGTTCACCGGAGAAAAACCGGACAGCGTTGCAAAAGAGATTCAGAGTGAGATTGATAAATAGGTATCAATAAAATAGGACGTACAAAAATGCCCTGTCAGCTTTGTGCAGGGCATTTTTTTAAAGAACAGGAGGTTTCCGGATGATAAAGTTAAAAAGTAAAAAGACAAGAATGGGCATTATGCTGTTTCTTGTTCCGGCACTTGTGATCTATCTGGTATTTCAGATTATTCCGATTATCGGTTCCATCTATTTTTCTCTGGTTGACTGGAACGGAATTGCAGGATCTGCGCCGAAATTTGTAGGACTGAAAAATTATATCGATGCATTTCACAATGCAGATTTTATTCTTCTTTAAAGAACATGGCAAGAATGGTCATCATCAGTGTGATCTGTCATACCCCGATCGCACTTCTGATGGCAGTTGCGATCAATACAAAGTGTAAAGGCTACAGGATCTTTAAGGCGTTGTTCTTCGTACCGACTGTATTCCCGCTGACTGCAGTTGGTCTGATGTGGTATTTCATCTTCATGCCGACCGGATCTTTCAACTCTCTGCTGGAAGTGATCGGACTCAGCGATCTGGTGATGCCATGGCTGGTAGATCCTGCAACAGCGATGAATACGATCGTATTTGTCAATGTCTGGGCAGGTGTTGGTTATTACATGGTTATTATTTTAGCCGGTCTGACGACCATCCCGGATGATGTATATGAAGCGGCAGCGATTGATGGAGCAACATCGATCCAGAAATTCTTTAAGATCACAGTTCCGATGCTGAAACCGATCCTGGCAATGTGTATCCTGATGGATATCATCGGATCTGTCAAAGTATTCGATCTTGTATTTGCCATGACAGGAGGCGGACCGAATGGTCTGACCAACCTTCCGACAACATTGATGTACAATGAGGCGTTTAAGTACAACCATTACGGAGTAGGAAGCGCGATCGGAATCATCATCATGGTGATCTGTATTGTGGGTACGGTTGGAAGCAATCTGATCACAAGCAGAAAGAAAGCGGAGTAGGGGGAAGAACACATGAAAAAGAAAGTAAAAACTCGTAAGAAAATTACGCTGCAGAGTGTGATCATGTATATTCTGCTGATTTTGACAGCACTGATGTTTGCAACCCCGATGTTGTTTACCCTTTTGTCTTCCATTAAGACAAAAGTAGAAATTTTTGCGAAACCATTCTCCTGGCCGGAAGTTCCGCAATGGTCCAACTATGTGGAAGCCTGGACAAGTGCCAACATGAGTCACTACTTTTTAAACAGTTTGATTCAGGCAGGAGCGACAGTAATCGTACTTGCAATCGTGTCTACAATGGCAGCCTACGTACTGTCCAGATTTGATTTTAAATGCAACAAATTTTTACTGTTATTCTTTATGCTGGGAATGATGGTTCCGGTACATACTGTACTTGTTCCGGTTTCTTACATTATCGGAGCGCTGAATCTGAAAAATAATATCCCGGCTCTGGTTATGATCTATGTGGCATTCAGCCTTCCGTTCAGTATTCTGGTCGTGACCAACTTTATGAAGGGTGTGAACCGTTCTCTGGAAGAAGCAGCTCTGATCGATGGAGCAACCTATTTCCAGATTTATAAAAATGTGATGCTGCCGATGACAGTACCGGCGATTTCCACGATTTCTATTTTTAACTTCCTGGGTGCATGGAACAACATTCTGTTCCCGCTTCTGTTCATCAATGACAAGAACTTAAAGCCGATCGCACTGGGACTTCTGAACTTCAACGGAGAGCGTGGAAGTGATTATGGCCCGCTGATGGCGGCAATCGTGATCACAGTTGCTGTTCCGCTTGTGATCTACCTGTTATTCCAGGAAAAAGTAGAAGGCGGTCTGGCAGCGGGAGCTGTGAAAGAATAGGCATGAGGAGGAAAATAAAATGAGCAAGATCAGATACAGACAGGTGCATCTGGATTTTCATACAAGTGAGTACATACCGGATATCGCAGCAGATTTTGACAAAGAAGAATTTGCAAAAACATTGGAAGAAGCACATGTAGATTCCATTACATGTTTTGCAAGATGTCATCATGGATGGCTGTACTATCCGTCAAAAAAATTTCCGGAGCTCATCCACCCGGGATTGAAGAACAAAAACTTTTTACTGGAGCAGATCGAGGCGTGTCATAAGAGAGGGATCAAAGTGCCGGTTTATACAACTGCACAGTGGGATGGAAGAATTATGCGGGAACATCCGGAGTGGCTTTCTGTGGATGAAAACGGAGAATTTATTGATACCCAGGGAGTTCCGGCGCCGCATTTTTATCACACGATCTGTCTGAACAGCGGTTACAGACAATTTTTCAAGGATCAGCTTCAGGATATGATCGAGGTGATCGGCGTGGAAAATCTGGATGGGATTTTTATGGATATTCTGTTCCAGGTAGACTGCAAGTGTGAGCATTGTGTGAGGAAGATGCAGGAGCTTGGAATGGATACCGAATCCAAAGTGGAACGGATGCGGTACGCAGAGCATATGCTGGATGAATTCAAGACGGAGATCAGTGAGTTTATCCACAGCATGGCGCCGGAAGCAACGATCTTTTACAATGGATCTCATGTGGGACCAAGAAGCAAGAACAGTTTTAAAGAATACAGCCATCTGGAGCTGGAATCTCTGCCAAGCGGAGGCTGGGGATATGATCACTTCCCGGCAACCAGCAGATATGCCCGCAATCTCGGAAAAGAGATGATCGGAATGACCGGAAAATTCCATACATACTGGGGAGATTTCCATTCTCTGAAAAATCAGGCAGCGTTGGAATATGAATGTTTCCATATGCTGGCAGTGGGAGCAGGATGCTCCATCGGAGATCAGCTTCATCCAAGAGGTGTGCTCTCCAAAGGCGCTTACGACCTGATCGGGAATGTTTACAAAAGCGTAGAGGAAAAAGAGCCGTATTGCCGGGATGTCAAAGCACGGACGGAGATCGCAGTGATCACACCGGAGGAATTCTATCCGGAGGATGCAAAGGATTCTGTTCTGTCACCATCTTTGATCGGAACGGTGCGTATCCTGCAGGAGTTGGGCTATCAGTTTGATATTATTGACAGTCAGATGCCGCTGGATGATTATCAGGTAGTGATTCTTCCGGACTGCATTTATTATAATGAAGATCTGAAACAGAAGATGGAAGCATATCTGGCACAGGGTGGTCATGTGATCGGTTCTTTTGATTCCTGTCTGCCAAAAGACGGAAGTGAGAGCATTTACGGTGTGGCATTTGAGAAGGAATCGGAATATTACAGAGAATTTGTGATGCCGAATGACGTGATCGGAAAAGATCTGCCAAAAGAAGAGTTTGTCATGTACTTGAGAGGATATGATGTAAAACCGGTACATGCAGAAGTGCTTATGGATAAGATAGAGCCGTATTTTGACAGAAAAGGAAACACCTTCTGTTCGCACCAGCATGCACCGTCTTCCGGGAAAGTGGGAAGCCCGGAGGTGACGATCTGGAACAATGCGCTGTATTTCTCCCACCCGGTTTTTGCACTGTACCGTAAAAATGCGGCAAGATGGTGCAAGCTGATGGTGAAAGATGCGCTGGAATATTTCATCGGAGAAAAGCTGGTCAGATATGAAGGCCCGTCTACACTGAATATTCAGTTGAATGCGCAGGAAGAGAAAAACAGAGATGTTCTGCATATCCTGCATTATATTACGGAGAAGAGATCGGAAGACATCTATACCGTAGAAGACAAGATTCCTTTGTATGATCTGGAGATTCAGGTAAATACAGATGGAAAACAGGTAAAAGAACTCAGAAGTGTTCCGGATGAAACGCCGCTTTCTTTTGTTCAGGAAGGCAAAATACGTTAAATTTTCGGTAAAAAAAGTAGACGGACATCAGATGATTTGTATTCAATATTAAAAGAAGGGGATGTTCTGGAAATTTGTATAGGGATACAGGTTTTCAGACATCCCTTTTCTACAGGAGGTTCAAGGTGGAAGCAAAAAACTGGAAGACAGAAAAAGAGACCATCATCCGTTGTGTGCTGTTAAATCTGGCAGGCGTTTTTATTTATGCGGTTGGAATCAACAGCTTTGCGGCGCCGCACAAGATTGCACCCGGAGGGGCAAGCGGCATTGCGATCCTGATCAATTATCTGACAGGATGTCCGATCGGTCTGTTTGTCTTTGTATTTAATATTCCGCTGCTTCTGATCATTGTGGTCAAAAAATATTTTCCGCGTTCTTTCGTGTTTCGCACCCTGGCGTCTACCGCCCTGCTCTCCATTGTGACAGATCTGGTGATCGTCAGGATTCCGGTATACAAAGGAAATCCTCTTCTGGCGGCTATGTTTTGCGGAGCCATGATGGGGATCGGTCTGGCGCTGGTGCATATGGGACAGTCCAACACCGGGGGCATTTCTCTTCTGGGACTGATCATGCAGAAATGCAATCCGCAGTTTCAGGTAGGCGCCTGGATCTCGGGATTGAATATTGCGGTTGTACTTGCCTCTGCAATGGTATATCGTAATATTGAAAGCTTATTATATGCGGTTGTGACGGTGTATATTTCGGGAATGTTCATGGATCATATGCTGGAGAATGCAGATGCAAAAAATCTGATGATCGTGATTGCCGAATCTACCGATAAGGTACGTCAGGTATTTCTGGACAGGAAGATCGGCGTGACCGTATTAAAAGGAGAAGGCGGTTATTCCAGTGAGGTACAGCGTGTGGTGATGTGCGTGTCAGAAAAGAAGGAATGCGAGCTTTTGCAGAAGCGGATCCACAAAGTGGATGACAAAGCACTGGTGATTATTACAGAAGCGGAAAAAGTAGCAGGAAAAGGATTCAAACATTTGACATAGAAGGAGGATGACGAACGTGATTGTATTAGCAGAACAAAAAAGGCATCCGTACGGGTGGCATTTATCGGAAAAAAAGAGGCAGAAAATCTGACATACGTGTCAGCAGATTATCAGGCAGTATCCAGAGTGGGCGGTCTGGATGAGAATCTGACGGTTTATATCGGACAGGGGAAGGAACCGCTTACGATCCGTAACATTCAGGAACTGTCCGCAGGAGCAGCCGGCGCGGTGAAAGGAATGGGGATCAAGGCGTATGAGATGGACATCCGTCCGTTTCTTGAAGCAGCAGGTGTGCGGGCAGTCAGCGCCGTGATCGAAGGAATTTATACCGGAGCTTATGAAATCTGTCTTCCGGGAGAGGAACCGAAAGAAATTCCGGATGTGACACTGACTGGAATCGATGAAAATCTGTATCCGGCAGCACAGGGGGAATTAAAACAGGGGATTTCTCTGGCAGAGGCACAGAGCTGGGCAAGAAATATGGTGAATGCACCGGGAAATCTGTTTCATCCGATGGACTTTGCAAGAGAGATCATGGAGCATATGAAAGAAACATCTGTAGAATGTGAATTGATCGTATACAGTAAATTAAATGCAATGGGCATGGAAGCGCTGACCAGTGTGGGAAAGAGCAGTGAGAATCCACCGTGTATGCTGGTAATGCGCTATCGTGGGGACGAAGAGGCACCGGTAACCGGACTGGTTGGAAAGGGAGTGACCTGTGATACCGGCGGGTACTGTCTGAAACCGGCAGGATCCATGATGGGGATCAAAGGCGATATGGCAGGCGGTGCGGCAGTTGCGGCGGCAATTTATGCACTTGCAGCAAATCAGGTCAAGGTCAATGTAACAGGCGTAATCCCAATGTGTGAAAACAGGATCAGCCCGTCTGCGCTGGTTCCGGGAGACGTGATCGGTTCCTATGGCGGAAAGAAGATTGAAATCTGTAATACGGATGCGGAAGGTCGTCTGATCCTTGCCGATGCTATGGCATATATGGTGAAGGATGAGCATGCAGACCGGGTGATCGATATTGCGACACTGACTGGTGCAGTTGTGGGAATGCTTGGATTTTCCACAGCAGGATTGTTATCAGATGACGATGCGTTCTGCGGAGCATTTTTAAAGGCAGCACAGACAAGCGGAGAACGCTACTGGAGACTTCCGATTTTTGAAGAACAGAAACAGATGATCGAAAGTAAGATTGCGGATATCAAAAATATGGGACGGGATTACTGCGGAACGATCACGGCAGGTCTGTTCATTCAGGCATTTGCCCAGGGACGCCCGTGGATCCATCTGGATATCGCGGGAACCGCATGGACAGACAATCCGCTGTACCAGGGACAGCCGCAGGGAGCGACTGCTGCGGGAACATCCAGCTTGTATTATCTGTTGGCAGGAGGAGAAGAGACATGTTTTTAAAAGAGACAGAAGAACATATCCGGAAGCAGTTTGCTGCTTTCACGGAAAAATTTGAGAGAGCAGGAAAAGAGATTGAGGCCAGGATTCATGCAGAGCCGGCAGATATTGCACTGCTTTTAAAATATTTATACGCCAATATGCCGTTTAGTGATGTGGCAGATTATTCCTACGAGATGTTTCGAGAGTTTGCAGCACATGGTGCACAGTTAAGAAAAGAACAGATCTGGAAAGGAGAAACCCGGATTCCGGATGAGATTTTTCTGGACAATGTGGTATTCCACCGTGTCAATACCGAAGGAATTACTTCCTGCAGACCTTTATTTTACGCACAGTTACAGGAGAGAGTTGCAGGAAAACAGATGGAAGCAGCGATTCTGGAAACAAATTACTGGTGTGCCGAAGAAGCCACTTATCAGGCAACGGATGACCGTACCATCTCTGCAGAGGCCGTGTATCGAAACGGGATCGGACGCTGCGGAGAAGAGTCGGTATTTACGGTAAATGCGCTGCGCAGTATCGGAATCCCGGCAAGGCAGGTATATGCGCACCGCTGGGCACATTGCGATGACAATCATGCCTGGGTCGAAGTATGGTGTGAAGGAACGTGGCATTTTCTGGGAGCCTGTGAGCCGGAAGAGATTCTGGATCTGGGATGGTTCGTCAATGCATCTTCCCGCTCTATGATGATCAATTCCAGAATTTTCGGTTCACAACAGGCAGACGGAGATGTGATTGAACATCCGGATGTGACCTCAGGGGTGAACCAGCTTTCCAGATATGCAAAAACAGTTGATCTGGAGCTGTTTGTGACAGAAGAAGACGGAACTCCTGTGGCAGATGCGGAAGTTAGCTTTGAACTGTTGAATTATGCAGAGCTGGTTGCAATCTCCCGAAAGAAAACAGATGCAAACGGGAAGGTCGTGCTCAGGACCGGAAAAGGAAGCCTGTTTGTTTCCGTGTGGAAGGAAGATAGACATGTGACTGCCATTTTGGATACGCGTGAAATTTCTGCGCAGACACTGGTTCTTGCAGGAAAAAAGCAGAAAAATCAGCAGAGGAGTGGGTGGCGTTCGATATGATCGCACCTTCGGATGCTCCTGTCAACACGAAAAGACCGACAGAAGAGCAGAAGCAGACAGGTGCGCAAAAATTCCGTCAGGCGACAGAAAAGCGGCTTGCGAAAGTAAACAGTTTCTTTGGAGAAGAAGCAGGGAACGCACTGGAAAACAGTAAGGGAAATCATCAGGAAATTCAAAAATTTCTCGATGCAGAAACACCAAATGCACTTTGGAAAAAGGCGCTTCTGGATCAGTTGAGCCTGAAAGATTTCAGAGACTGTAAGGCGCAGGAACTTTTGGAGCATCTTGAGGAGGCATGTGTATGGGGACATACATTTCCTTCGGAGATTTTTGCAAAATATGTTTTAAATCCAAGGATTTCAAGGGAACAGCAGAGTGCGTACAGAAGAAAAATTCAGGCATTTTTTACAGAAGAGCAGAAAACACAGTTTCAGAAGAATCCAAGAGAGATCTGGAATTGGATCTGCAAAAATATTCAGGAAGAACCGGCATATGAATATGAAGAGCTTTTAACAACCCCGGCGGGAACGCTTCGCTATCAGAGGGCAAGTCTGGAATCGAAGAAGGTGTTGTTTGTGGCGATCTGCCGTACACTGGGCGTTCCGGCAAGATTAAATCCACTGGATGGAGAAATGCAGTATTATGGGGAAAACGCATTTTTGAATGTGGAAAACTCTGAAAAAACAGAAGAAGTATGTGAAAAAACAGCGCAGATTCATTTGAAATCCGGGGATGATACGAGATGGGTCTATATGCAGAACTGGACGATTGCGAAAAAATCAGAGACAGGTTATCTCTGGCAGACCCTGCAGCTTGGGGAAGGATATCAGGGAGAGGCAAAGCTGGAAGTGGAAGCGGGGACATACCGTGTGATCACAACAAACCGTCTGCCGAACGGGAACCAGTTTGCTGCCTGCACAGAATTTGACATCGAAAATGGTCAGACAAAAGAAATCCAGCTGACTCTTCGAAAAGCGGAGCTGAAGGATATGCTGGAAGAGATTCCGCTGGAAGAATTTGCGGTAGAAGATGAGCAGGGAATAAAAATTTTGGGAAGTCAAAAAGTCAAAGAGGGAACCTCGTTGTTTATCTGGCATGAGGTTGGAAAGGAACCAACGGAACATATTTTAAACGAACTCCGTGAGAGAAGTCAGGAATTTGCAGCGCTTGGAAGCCGGGTAAATCTGATTTTGAAACATAAAGAAGATCAGGCAGATCCGACATTTGCAAAAACAAAGGCAGAGCTGCCGAAAGCAGCGGTGTACTATGATGAAGGAACGGAAAATATCAATGTACTGGCGCGCAGAATGTATGGGGACCCGGATAAGCTGCCGCTGATTCTTGTTGTAAAAGAAGGAATGCAGGGTGTGTATTCGGCAAGCGGATATAATGTAGGAACCGGGGATATGCTGCTTCGGGTTCTGAATAGCGGGATATAGGCAGCTAATATATTAATGATCGAACAGTTAGTTGAAAAAATCTCAAACGATACATGAAAAACTTATTTCTGAAAAACAGTCCTATCGCAAGGTAGGGCTGTTTTTTCAGTATCATACACTTTCCAGGATTCTTTCATTAACCGTTGTCTTAAGTTGTTGAATTTGACAATCCATGATAAACTAAATTCTTAGTAAGAACAATCCGCAGGAGGAAAAAAGCAGTTCTATGAAAATACATTACAGAGTATCTGGAGAGGGGATAGAGATCGTCCGGTGTTTCGGGACAGACAGTCAGGTTGTCATTCCGGAGCAGATTGAGGGGAAACCGGTAATAAAGGCAGCGCCCTATGCGTTTTCTGCAAGAAAAGACAAGGAAGAGATTGATGTACAGACATATGATACGGATCAGATCGGACAAAGGTCGGCAGAGGAAAAACTGCTTGCAGGCGATGCGGTGGAGGAAGTCGTTTTTCCCGATACCATGCGGGAGATCGGGCGTTATATTTTCTATGGATGCAGAAACTTAAAAAAGCTGGAGTTCTCGGACAATCTGATGCAGATCGGAAGCGGAGCGTTTACAGTGTGCGGAAATTTACAGAAACTGATTGTTCACTTGCAATTTGGAAGTAAAAGCTGTGTAAAAGAGATTCTGGGAGAGCTGTGGCAGAGAATGGATGTGACTTTCGTTTACAAAAACGGAGCATTTGGCGGTCAGAAAGCGGAGTTGGTATTCCCGGGGCATTATGAAGAAGCAGTGGAGAATACGCCAGCCCGGATTTTGTATACCCAGCATCATGGTTCGGGAAACAATTACCGGCAGTGTTTTCTGGCAAAGGAGTTGGATTACGAGAAATATGATGAATTGTTTTCTATGGCAGTGGTGATGGAAAAGCTGCCTGTACTCATTGATCTGTGTTTCGGGAGGCTTTTGTTTCCCATCCGGCTTTCGACAAGGGGAGAAACAGCTTATCTGGGATATATCAGGTCCCATCTGGAAGAAATCGTTCCATATCTGATCAAGAATGAACAGACAGAAAGGATACGCTTGATTTCCAGAGAAAAACTGTGGACATCAGAGGGGCTGGACATGGCGATCGAGTGCGCTTCCGACAAGCAGAAGTCGGAGATTTTAAGTCTGCTTATGAATGAACGGCAGCAGATGCAGCCGGTCAGAAAGAAAAAATTTGTGTTGTAAATGTACAATATAATAGAAGGGATATATGCGTATGGAAGAAGAAAACAGTAGAGAAGCAGCCGAAAAGCTTCAACAGATCGGCAGCAGTATTTTAGGTGCTGCAAGGGATGAGCTGTATCTGGGAATGCGTTTTCTGGATGTGGCGCTGAGCAGTTTTGTATATCAGATGGATTCGTCTGTCAGTCCCTTTGGAACGGATGGAGCAGTGATATATTTTCACCCGCAGCAGCTTGGGGGCTTGTACCGGCAGAATCGGATTCTTGTGAACCGGGGATATCTGCACATGGTGTTTCACTGTATTTTCCGGCATTTTATCAAACAGGGCATGGACGGGCGCTATTGGAATTTGAGCTGTGATATTGCAGCAGAGCATATGATAGATGGGATTTATCACAGAAGTGTCCGATTTTCCAGGAGTCTTCTCAGACGGGAGACCTACCGGAAGCTGGAAGCAGATAAAAAAGTTCTGAATGCCGAGCGTATCTATCGGATTCTGACTGCCTGGGAGTTAGAAGAGAAAGAATTGTTGAAGCTGGAGCAGGAGTTTTATCAGGATGACCACAGATACTGGGAGAATCAAAAACCGGATCAGAAGCCAAGCCCGCAGATGAACCAGAAATGGCAGGAGATCAATGAAGAGATGGAGACCGATCTGGAGACATTTTCAAAAGAGGCATCCAGGCAGACCGGAGATTTTCTGGATCAGGTAAAAATCGAAAACAGGAAACGACAGGATTACCGGGAATTTTTACGGAAATTTGCGGTGTTTCGGGAGGAAATCGGTGTGGATCCGGATACGTTCGATTATACGTTTTACAGTTATGGACTTCAAATGTACGGAAATATGCCGCTGATCGAACCGCAGGAAACAAAAGAAGTCAAAAAAGTTGCAGAATTTGTGATTGTGATCGACACATCCATGTCCTGTTCCCAAAATCTGGTACGAAAATTTCTGGAAGAGACATATGGCATTTTGTGTGAAGAGGACAGCTTTTTTAAAAAGACCAACATTCATATCCTGCAGTGTGATGAGACTGTGCAGTCCGACCAAAAGATCACAAGCAAAGAAGAATTGAAAGAATATATGGAGCATCTAAAGTTGTACGGAGAGGGCGGGACGGATTTTCGTCCGGCATTTGCATATGTGGATCAGATGTTGGAAAATCATGAATTTGAAGAATTGAAGGGACTGCTCTATTTTACAGACGGTTACGGAATCTATCCGGGGAAAATGCCGGCATACAAGACGGCATTTGTATTTATGCAGGAGGATTACCGGGATGTGGACGTGCCGGCCTGGGCATTGAAACTTATTATAGAAGAATCAGAAATGGGAGGAGATACATGGATATAAAGCGAGCAAAAACAGGAAATTAAAGATTCTATTGAGGCATATTTGGCCAAAGATGAATTTGGAGATTATCGGATTCCGGCGATCCGCCAGAGACCGATCTTTCTGGTGGGACCTCCGGGAATCGGAAAAACACAGATTATGGAACAGATTGCGAAAGAATGCCGTATCGGGCTGGTAGCATACACGATCACACATCATACAAGACAGAGTGCGGTAGGGCTGCCGTTTATTCAGGAAAAAGAGTACGGTGGGAAAACGGTATCTGTAACAGAGTACACGATGAGTGAGATTATCGCATCTGTGTATGACAAGATTGAGAAGACCGGAATTCGGGAAGGAATCTTGTTTCTGGATGAGATCAACTGCGTGTCAGAGACGCTGGCGCCGACGATGCTGCAGTTTCTCCAGGGCAAAACATTTGGAAATCAGAAGGTGCCGGAAGGCTGGATTATCGTAACAGCGGGAAATCCACCGGAGTACAACAAATCCGTGCGTGAATTTGACGTGGTGACACTGGATCGTATCAAACGGATCGATGTGGAGGAAAATTTCGAAGTATGGAAAGAATATGCATATCGTCAGGGAATCCACCCGGCAGTGATCTCTTATCTTGAAATCCGCAGAAAGAATTTTTATCGGATTGAGAATACAGTAGATGGAAAAGTATTTGCGACAGCAAGAGGCTGGGAAGATTTATCCCAACTGATACAGGTGTATGAGATGTTGGAAAAGACAGTGGACAGGGATGTGGTCTATCAGTATATCCAGCACAAGATGATCGCAAAAGATTTTGCAAACTATCTGGCGCTTTATTATAAGTACAAACAGGATTATGCAGTGGAAGATCTGTTAAAAGGAGAATGGAATCCGTCCATAATTCAGAAGATCAAGAATGCGCCGCTGGATGAGCATCTGAGCATCGCAGGACTTTTGAGCGGCCGTCTTGGCGAGGCGTTTGCAGCCTGTTATCGGGCAGATGCAATGGTCACGAAAATTTATGAATACATGCTTTTATATCGGGAGCATCAGAAAGAGTGGTCTTTGGAAACGGTGATCGGACAGATTACGCAGGATCTGGAAGCAGGAAAAAAAGCGGAGCAGCTGACCCGCACAGAAGAGAAAACCATGCAGAAGGCAGAAGCGTTTTTTGAAACTGCCAGAATCCGTGTGAATGAGTCATCCGGTTCCAAAGAAGCGGTTTATGAGGAAGTCAAAGCACAGTTTGAAGCGGAGGCAGAGAGGCTGGAGGAACAGACAGAAGAGGCAGCCGGTATGCTGCAGCATGTGTTTGCGTTTCTGGAAGCTGCATTTGGAGAGAGCCAGGAGATGGTGGCATTTATTACAGAATTAAATGCGAATTACTACAGTGTGTGGTTTATCAAAGAAAACGGATCCGATGCGTACTATCGGTATAATAAAGGGCTTTTATTTGAAGAACGGCAGCAGAAGATCCTCGGGCAGATGGAGGAAGTGGAAACATTGTTAAATGCCGGGATTAAATCGTAAATTGTCATAAAAATCAGATGAAAAATCGTTGACTTTCTGTTCGACAGTCATTATGCTAATTCTTATGGACATATGAAACAACAGAAAATTACTGGTGGGAACAATAACATCAGAAGAATGGAAAGCAGGAGAACACCATGATAAAAGTAATAGCAAGCGATATGGATGGAACTCTTCTTGGTAATGACCATAAAGTAGCGCCTGAGACATTAAAAGCAATCCATGAGGCATGCGATGCGGGAATCCGTTTTATGATCGCCACAGGACGAAACTTTAAAGGCGCAATGGAAGAATTAAAAGAAACAGATATTGTCTGTGATTATATTGTCGGAAGCGGAGCGGAAGTGCGGGATCAAAAGCAGCAGATCGTCAGTACAGCACCGCTTTCGATGGAGTTGTGTGAGGAGATTTACGAAAATCTGAAAGAATTTCCGGTTTCGATCATTTTCAGTTCCGGAGATTATGACTACCGGATCGGAACGAAAAAAGAAATCGAAGAAAGTTTTTTGAAACAGATCCAGCTGTTTCATATGGATACCGGTCAGGATACGGATGAGAGTGCTGTTTTATCTTCCCCTCTCTATCGGAGAATCGTAGAAAATACGAAGATCATCTCCGAATTTCAAGAACTGGAAGAGTCGCAGGTATCAGTCTACAAAGTATTTTTGTATTCCAACGACCTGGAAATGCTGGCAAGGATCAGCAAAAAACTGGAGAAAAATAAAAAACTGGCAGTGGCTTCCTCTTTTAAGACAAACTTAGAGATTACGGCAGTGGAGGCACAGAAAGGACCGGTCTTAAAACAGTACATCGAATCACTGGGGTATACGATGGATGAGGTGATGGTTCTTGGAGACAGCCTGAATGATTATTCCATGCTGTCTATGGATTTTGGAGCAACAGTGGCGATGGAGAATGCAATGCCGGAAGTGAAGACGGTTTCAAAATATATCACAAAGTCCAATGAAGAGTTTGGAGTTGCATATGCAATCTACGGAGTGCTTGCACAGATCAGAAAGGAGAATGCAGGATGGATGTCAGAAGTATGAGAAACGCTGTCCTTGGGGCAAGGGTTGTGAATGCCTTAAAGAGCAGAAATATGGATGCATATTATGTAGAGACAAAGGAAGAGGCAGTCGCAAAAGCTCTGGAGCTGATGCCGAAGGGAAGTACGATCAGCTGGGGCGGAACGATGAGCGTGGCAGAAGCCGGACTGATGGATGCCATTCGAAACGGAGATTACACGTTATATGACAGAGATCAGACAGAGACGTCAAAAGAGAGAGAAGAAATGATGCATAAAGCATTTTTTGCCGATTTCTTTCTGGGCAGCACCAATGCAGTAAGTGAAGACGGCGTTCTTGTGAATATCGACGGTGTGGCGAACCGGGTGGCAGCCTATGCGTATGGTCCGAAGAATGTTCTTCTGATCGTGGGGATGAACAAGGTTGTCAAGACACAGGAGGATGCACTGCACCGGGCAAGAAATGAGGCAGCGCCGATCAATGCGCAGCGGTTTCAGAAAGAGACGCCGTGTGTTTCGGGCGGAACCTGTTTTGACTGCAAGAAACAGGGATGTATCTGTTCTCAGATCTTAATTACAAGATACAGTCAGATTCCGGGAAGAATCAAAGTGATCCTGGTGAATGAGTCTCTGGGATTTTAAAAAATAACAACAATGAAACAGGTAGAAGAGGTTGAAATGAAAGAAAAAAGCAGCAGAAAAGTAAAAGAAAAAGGCTGGGATCCATTATCACTGACAGTGCTTCTGATCGCACTTTGTGTGTTTGTGTTTTCCGCGTATCAGCTGGCAATGATGATGGTTCCGTACTACACTGGCGGTGAGGAGTATGACGAGATCAAAAATCTTGCCATCGTCAGCGACAAGATTGGGGAGGGAGTGGAAGAAGCTCCGAAGTTTCAGGTGGATTTCGACAAATTGATGCAGGAAAATCCGGATACCGTGGCATGGCTGCGCTTTGACCAGCCGTCGATCATCAGCTATCCTGTTGTGAAGAGTGCAGATAATAACGAATATCTGACAAAGACGTTTTCCGCAAATGACAACAAACTGGGAGCAATTTTCATGGATATGCGCAATCAGAATGATTTCAGCGACCGGAATACGTTTATTTACGGACACAATATGAAAGTCGGAGGAGAGATGTTCTCCCAGCTGAATGAATATGCAAGTGAAGATTTTTATAAGGCGCATCCGTATTTCTATATTTACACACCGGACGGAAAGACACGGACTTACGAGGTCTTTTCTGCAAGAGTAGTGAAGGATTCGGCAGAAGTCTATAACCTGAATATTACGACAGATGAAGAGTTTGAAGCATATCTGGCAGAGTGTAAGAGTACGTCCAATTATGTGACGTCTCCGGGAGTGGACAGAAATTCCAAGATCGTCAGTCTTTCTACTTGTACAAATGTCAATGAAGATGAAAGATTTCTTCTGCAGGGAGTTTTGATCAAAGAGGAGTAGGACATGGCAGACAGATTTGATGTGGGAGATGTAATCCGGATGAAGAAGCCTCATCCGTGCGGCAGCTGTGAATGGGAGGTGCTGCGTGTGGGAGCTGATTTCCGGCTGAAATGTCAGGGATGCGGACATCAGATCATGGTGGCGCGCAGGCTGGTAGAAAAGAATACAAAAGAAATTAAGAAAAAGTCTTGAAACGAGCAGATTCTTATGGTAGAATAGGAAACTGTGACGTACTGCTGAATTATCAGCGGACACAATTTTCCTTGTTCCCGGAGGAGCCGGGAGCCAGAGACCATAAGGAGGTGCAGAACATGAACAAGTATGAGTTAGCTGTTGTTGTCAGCGACAAAAATCGAAGACGATGCCAGAGCTGCTGTGATCGAGAAAGTAAAAGAGATGATCACACGTTTCGGTGGTAACGTAACTGACGTTGATGAATGGGGTAAGAAAAGATTAGCTTACGAAATTCAGAAAATGAAAGAAGGATTTTACTACTTCGTACACTTCGAGTCTGACGCGAGTGTTCCAGGTGAGATCGAACAGCGTATCCGCATCATGGACAACGTACTCAGATATTTATGCGTAAGACAGGAAGCATAAGAGAAGAGAGGTATATATGAATAAAGTGGTTTTGGTGGGTCGCTTGACAAGAGACCCGGAAGTTAGATATTCACAGGGTGACAGTGCAACTGCAGTTGCAAGATATACAGTAGCAGTAGACCGCAGATTCAAAAGAGATGGAGAACCGACTGCAGATTTTATTCCGTGTGTTGTGTTCGGACGTTCTGCTGAGTTTGCAGAGAAATATTTCCGTCAGGGTATGAGAATTTCCGTTTCCGGAAGAATCCAGACAGGAAGCTACACAAACAAAGACGGTGTGAGAGTCTACACAACAGAAGTGATTGTAGAGGATCAGGAATTTGCTGAGAGCAGAGCCGAAAGCGAAGCAAACAGAAGTTCATTCCAGTCTTCACCGGCACCTGGCCCGGCACCAAGTATTGATGCAGGGGACGGTTTCATGAACATTCCGGATGGAATCGACGAAGAATTACCGTTTAACTAACTTCAAAAGCCATAGTTATCAAAACAGGAGGTAATGAAGATGGCTTACGAAAAAGGTAGCAGACCAGAAGGCGGCTTCAAAAAGAGAGGCCCTGCACGCAGAAGAAAAAAAGTTTGCGTATTCTGTGGAAAAGAGAATAACGAAATCGATTATAAAGATGTAGCAAAACTGAAAAAGTACGTTTCTGAAAGAGGAAAAATTCTTCCTAGAAGAATTACAGGAAACTGTGCAAAACATCAGAGAGCCCTTACAGTAGCAATCAAGAGAGCAAGACACATTGCTCTGATGCCATACGTACAGGACTAATCGCTTTTATAAACGAACAAAAGACTCCGGCTTGTCAGTGACAGGTTCGGAGTTTTTTTATATAAAAAGAGCAATAAAAAGTGGAACAAATGCAGCTTCTGTGTTAGAATGATGGAATCATGGAGAGAATCTGAACAATGACAGAAAGAGCAGGTAAAGTATGAATCTAAACAAAGAAAATTTAAAAAAGATACGGGGACTGATCGTGTTTACAGTGATTCTTCTGATCGCATTGTGGAATTATTCATTAATTCTGGATGTGCTTGGACAGGGAGTGGGAATTGTATATCCGTTTCTTTTAGGCGGTGCAATTGCATTTGTGATCAATGTTCCGATGAGTTTTTTTGAAGAAAAGCTGTTTCAAAATCAAATGATGAAAAATAAAAAGTGGCACAGAGGCTGGCGCGTCCGGTCAGTCTGATCATTACGCTGATCGTAGTAGTCAGTGTGATCGGGCTGGTGGTATTCGGAGTGCTTCCGAAGCTGGGGGACACTTTTATATCAATCGGGAAAGGGATACAGTCATTTATGCCGAAAGCGCAGAGCTGGGCAGAAGAGATTTTCCATAACAATAAGGAAATCAAGGAATGGCTGGACAGTCTGACGCTGGATTGGGACAAAATAATAAATGAAGTCGTGAAGTTTTTTACGAGTGGAGCGAGCAGCGTTCTTGGCTCTACGTTTGTAGTGGCAAGAAGGATTGCCAGTGGAATTACAACCTTTGTGATTGCGTTTGTTTTTGCGTGCTACATTTTGTTGCAGAAAGAAAAATTAAATATTCAGATCCGGAAAGTGATGTATGCATACATGAAAGAAGATCTGGTGAAAAAGGTTCTGGATGTTTGTTCTCTGAGTTACCGTACATTTTCGAATTTCCTGACAGGACAATGTCTGGAGGCCGTGATTCTGGGAACGATGTTTGTGATCTGTATGGGAATCCTGCAGATGCCATATGCGATGCTCATTGGTGTTCTGATCGCGTTTACTGCGCTGATTCCGATTTTCGGGGCATTTATTGGCTGCGTAGTGGGAGCATTTCTGATCCTGACGGTGGCGCCGATGAAGGCTTTGGTTTTTGTGATCATGTTCCTGATCCTTCAGCAGATCGAGGGAAATCTGATCTATCCGAGAGTGGTGGGCAGTTCTGTGGGACTTCCGTCTATCTGGGTGCTGGCAGCGGTCAGTATCGGAGCCAGTCTGATGGGAATCGTGGGAATGCTGGTTTTCATTCCAATCGTTTCCGTGCTGTATGCACTTCTCCGTGGGGATGTCTATGAGCATCTGGAAAAAAAGGGAATTGCTGTTGACCGGGAATCCGGTGAGATATATCGGCCGAAGGAACCGGATGTGGATGAAAGCTGACACGGAGACAAAAAAGTGGTATACTAAGACTGAGTTTGTGAAATCACAGCGTATGGGGAGGCTGTGCAAACGAAAGTATGGATAGAGGATAGGAAATCATGAAGAACAAAAACATGCGTTTAAAAGGGCAGCTGAGGATGTACATGCAGTGGCCGCTGATCATGACGATCTTACTGTTGGCAATGAATATCTGGATGTATATGACGGATCAAAAAGCCGGACTTACGATGACGGTATTCGTCATTATTTATGCAATGATCGTTGGATTGTTATATTTTTACAACCGCTCTCTTATTCTGGCAGATTTGATCCAGTTCTCAACACAGTACAAGGGAATTCAGAACACGCTGTTAAAGGAACTGACCGTTCCCTATGCGATCATTCTGGAGGATGGACATATTTTATGGAAGAACGACCGTTTTTCGGAAATCGTGGATGGAAGAGAAAAGTTTATCCAGAAGATAATCCCGGAATTGAACAAGGGAATTTTTCCGAAGGATGATGAGACCAGAAATGAGCTGGAGATCACATATAAGGAGCGGGATTATCAGGTGGAGCTGCGCAGGATTTCCCTGGAGGGCTTCAGCGAGAGCGAGCGGATGCTGCAGATTCCGAAAGAAAAAGAGTATTTTATCGCACTTTATATGAGAGATGTGACAGAACTGAATTCTTACATCCGTGAAAATGAAGATCAGAGGCTTATTGCCGGGCTGATCTACATTGACAACTATGATGAAGTGATGGAGAGTGTGGAAGAAGTCCGTCAGTCTCTTTTGGTCGCTCTGATCGACAGAAAGATCAATAAGTATATCAATGATGTGGACGGAATTGTAAAAAAACTGGAGAATGATAAATATTTCTTTGTTGTGAAAAAAGAAAGCTACCGTAAGTTTGAAGCAGATAAGTTTTCTCTCCTGGAAGAAGTTAAGCAGGTCAACATCGGAAATGCCCGATCCGCTACTTTGAGCATCGGGTTAGGACTGAATACAGCAACTTATGCGCTGAGTTACAATTATGCCCGTATGGCGATCGATCTTGCACTGGCAAGAGGAGGAGACCAGGCGGTGATCAAGGATTGTAAAGGAATCACGTATTTTGGTGGCAAGAAAGAGCAGACAGCTAAAAATACGAGAGTAAAAGCCCGTGTTAAAGCAGAGGCACTCAGAGAGTTCATTGTGGCAAAGGATCAGGTCATTGTCATGGGACATAAGATTTCAGATCCGGACTCCTTTGGAGCGTGTATGGGAATTTACAGAGCTGCTGTTGCTCTGGAAAAGAAGGCGCATATCGTGATCAACGACGTGAGTACCTCGATCAAACCTCTGTATGATGAGATCGCGCAGAGCAGTGTGTATGGAAAAGATATTTTCCTGACTTCCGGGGAAGCGCTGGATTATATTTCAGACAGCGCTATGGTCGTGGTGGTAGATACGAACAAACCACAGATGACAGAGTGTCCGGAACTTTTAAAGAGATCTAAGACCATTGCGGTGCTGGATCATCATCGGCAGAGCAGTACGGTGATCGACAATGCGGTCCTGTCCTATATTGAGCCGTATTCGTCCTCCACCTGTGAGATGGTGGCAGAAGTCCTACAGTATATTGTGGATGATATCAAGGTGCCGTCCATTGAGGCAGACTGCCTGTATGCAGGAATCATGATCGATACGAGGAATTTTATGAACCGTACCGGTGTCCGTACATTTGAGGCGGCGGCATATTTAAGACGCTGCGGAGCGGACATTACCCGGGTCAGAAAGATGTTCCGGGACGATATGGAGTCTTACCGTGCCAAGGCAGAGGCGATGCGTATGGCAGAGGTCTACAGAGAACAGTATGCCATTGCAGAGTGTCCGAGTGACATTGCAAGTCCGACGGTACTGGCGGCACAGACAGCAAATGAGCTGCTGGATATCAATGGTATCAAGGCATCTTTTGTGCTGACAGTGTATAATGGAAGGATTTTCCTGAGCGCACGTTCTATAGACGAAGTAAACGTGCAGATCATAGCGGAAAAACTGGGCGGAGGCGGTCATATCAATTCAGCCGGCGCACAGTTTGAACATACAAACGTAAAAGAGGCGATCGAGGCGCTAAAGGTAACGATCGACCAGATGATAGAGGAAGGAGATATATAAAATGAAAGTGATTTTATTACAGGATGTAAAAGCTCTTGGAAAAAAAGGAGAGGTTGTCAATGTAAATGACGGATATGCGAGAAACTTTATTCTGCCGAAAAAGCTTGGGGTAGAAGCAAACGGGAAAAATCTCAATGACCTGAAGCTGCAGAAGAACAATGAAGCCAAGGTTGCACAGGAGCACCTGGATGCAGCGAAAAAACTGGCAGAGGAACTCAAAGCAGGAAAAGTCGTACTTACCATGAAAGTCGGTGAAGGAGGAAGAACATTCGGTTCTGTTTCCAGCAAGGAGATTGCAGAGGCAGTCAAAGAGCAGATGCATCTGGATATTGATAAAAAGAAGATTCAGCTGAAAGAGCAGATCAAAACACTGGGAACACATATCGTATCTGTAAAACTGCATCCGGAAGTGACAGCAGAGTTGAATGTTTCCGTGAAAGAAGCATAAGGGGAAATAGAGTTTATGGAAGCAGCGATTAAACGAATATTGCCCCACAGCACAGAAGCGGAGCAGGCGGTTGTGGGCGCCATGCTGATGGATAAAGATGCAATTATGGTCGCAGCTGAGATGCTTACAGGGGAGGATTTCTATCAGAGTGCATACGGAATGCTGTTTGATGCGATGGTAGAATTGTTTCAGGCAGGGAAGCCGGTGGATCTGATCACACTGCAGGAGCATTTGAAAGAGAAAAATGCTCCGCCGGAGATCAGCGGACTGGAGTTTGCAAGAGAACTTCTGGTCAACGCCCAGACCTCGGCAAATATTAAGTATTACGCAGAGATTGTCCGCGAAAAAGCAACTCTTCGGAAGATGATCAAGATCAATGAAGAGATTGCAAACAACTGTTATCTGGAGAATCAACCGCTGGATGTGATCATGGATGCTGCGGAAAAGCGGATTTTTGAACTGGCGCAGCATGGCAACAGCCAGGAATACACGCCAATTAAGCAGGTTGTTTTAAATGCGCTGGAAGTGATAGAAAAAGCGTCTAAGACAAAAGGAACGGTAACCGGAATTCCGACAGGCTTCATTGATCTGGATTACAAACTCTCCGGTCTGCAGCGTTCGGATCTGATCCTGGTGGCGGCGCGTCCGTCTATGGGAAAGACAGCGTTTGTACTGAACATTGCCCAGCATGTGGCGTTCCGTCAGGAGAAGGCCGTTGCCATCTTCAGTCTTGAGATGTCCAAAGAACAGCTTGTAAATCGTCTGTTCTCTTTGGAGGCTCATGTGGATGCGCAGATACTGAGAACCGGAAACCTGAAAGATTCGGATTGGGAAAAACTGATCGAAGGTGCCGGTACGATCGGAAAATCAAAACTGATCATTGACGATACTTCGGGTATTTCTATTACAGAGATGCGTTCCAAGTGCCGTAAGTACAAGTTAGAGCACGGTCTGGATCTGATCATCATCGACTACCTGCAGTTGATGAGCGGAAGTGGTGGAAGAAGCAATGAAAGCCGTCAGCAGGAGATTTCCGAGATCTCCCGTTCTCTAAAAGGACTGGCAAGAGAATTGAATGTTCCGGTGATCGCATTGTCTCAGTTGAGCCGTGCGGTAGAACAGAGAACGGACAAACGCCCGATGCTTTCCGACCTTCGTGAGTCCGGAGCCATCGAGCAGGATGCCGATGTCTGTATGTTTATCTATCGTGAGGATTATTATATTCCTGATACAGAAGACAAAAATATTGCGGAAATCATCATTGCAAAACAGAGAAACGGTCCGGTTGGAACCGTCAGACTGGCATGGATGCCGCAGTACACCCGTTTTGGAAATGAACTTCGTCAGGATCAGCAGTGATTGAACATATTTTTTAATCTGCCGAGCGGATGTTCGCGGGCCGCCTCTTTGCGGTTCGCCTGCTGCTGGCGGATCAGCGTGTCCAGTTTGCGGAAATGTTCTTCTTCCTGCCGTTCTTTTGCCTGGAAGAGGAAGTCCATTTCTCGTATGACATCAGTAGTGACAGACTTACTGATGTCTTTTTTAATTCTTCATTGTTGGACACGACGACCTCTGTCAATACATCTCCGATTAGAGAACGGACCTGTTCCAGTTGAGTGACCGGCACGACTTCTGCTTCGGAGATGGCTGCTGGAGTTGACACAGCCGCCGGAGCGGAAACCGCAGCAGGAGCTGAAACAGTCGAGGCGGCCGTTTCTTTTTCAGAGCTGTCTTTTTAATGCCTCTGTCTTTTGAAGCTTCAGTTTGGTTGATTTTAATTCCGGAATGAGAGGCTTTAAGTCCTTTAAAAGCATTCCGGCATCTTTTAGTTTTTAATACAGCAAAAGAGTTGTATATCATCTTCGGTATAATATCGATGTCCCATTTCTGTGCGTCCGATGACAAGCTCAAGCTCTTCCTCCCAGTAACGCAGAACGTGAGATTCTACATGAACCTGTTTTGCCGCTTCAGAAATCATAAATCTGACCTCGCCCATTAAAATATACCTCCTATGATCTGTTTTCGGTATTATTATAGCATGAGGGGGTGTAAAACGCCTTAGAAACCGTTCGTCAAATTGTGTCAGGAAGTGACTTGAGATTACTGGGAACAGCAGCGATTTTAAGGATATGAAAAAGAGCATCCTGAATCTGAGATTCAAAATGCTCTTTTCATGCTTGTGATCACTCGCAAATATTAAAATTACTCTGCTGAAATAGCACCTGTAGGACAGGCAGCTTCACATGCTCCGCAGTCAACGCAAGCATCAGCATCGATTTCGTATTTGCCATCGCCTTCGGAGATAGCTCCTACTGGACATTCGCCTTCGCAAGAACCACAGCTTACACATTCATCACTAATTACGTGTGCCATAATATGTATCCTCCTTCTTTGGAATTACGATAAAGGATTACCGTTACCGTTACCAACATTCTAATACAAATGAGGAAAATATACAAGCATTATCATTGTGAATTTATGGTTAAAATCAAATGCAATTTAAAGAGTAAAAATATAAAATTTTTCGAAAATTAAGAAAATCTTTCTTTTTTTTTCACAGAAATCGTGTATAGTATACCTTATCGGACGAAGTCCGCCCGCCGAAAGCATGTATTACGGGATGCATAAGGGGGATAAGCTATTGTGAAAAGACAGTTTATACTGGAGGTTTTGATATGACAAGAAAATTAAGAGCAGTGATACCGGCGATCTTGTGTGTTGCCCTGGCAGCCAGTGCCTGCAGCAAAAAGGAGGAGACTCCGACTTTTACAGGAGATAAGACTGAGGAGCCTTCGTATCAGGCTAATCTGGATTTTGTGACACCGGCAGCTTACAGCAATATACAGGGGCTTAATCTGGAGCCGGGTACTTATATATCGATCATCGGAAAGGATGAGAGCTCGTCTTATTGGAAAGAAGTAAAAAAAAGGTGTGGAACAGGCGGTAAAGGATCTGAATAAGACTCTTGGATATAGTGGGGAAGATAAGATCAAGGCAACCTTTAATGCACCGGACGGAGAGGATATTGATGAACAGGTCAATATTCTGGATGAAGAACTGGCGCGGTATCCGGATGCGTTAGGAATCGCAAGTATTGATGAGGATGCATGTAAGGTACAGTTTGATGCGGCAGCAGAGAATGGGATTCCGGTCATTGCTCTGGACTCCGGAAATACGTATCAGGGAATCCAGTGTACTGTAAAGACGAACAATACAGAGGCTGCAAAAACAGTCGCATATCAGCTGTGCAATGGAATTGAGGATGCGGGAGAGGTTCTGCTTCTGGCGTCTGACAGTAATTCGGAAGTGGCAAAAGAGCGTTTGGCAGGATTTCAGGAAGAAATCAAGAGCGGACATCCGAATGTGCAGATTGTAGATACGATTTACTGTGACCAGATGGATGATCTGAAAAAAGAGATTGCAGAGCAAAAGAATGCTGCAAAGAAGGCAGAGGAACCAGAGATCACAGCAGATGATCTCAGCGATGAAGATGTGATCCTGTATTATATGGAACAGCATCCAAATCTCAAAGGAATGTTCGGAACGAATGTTACGGCAGTGCAGCTTGGATTGTCAGCCTTGAAAGAGGCAGAAAAGACAGATGAAATTGTTCTTACAGGATTTGATGCCGGAGAAGCTCAGATCGAGGCATTGAAAAATGGGGAGATTGAAGGGCTTGCAGTGCAGAATCCATTTGGAATTGGTTATGCTTCTGTAGTGGCAGCAGCAAGGAGTATCCTTCAGACAGGAAACGAAGCTCTTGTGGATACAGGATATGTGTGGGTGACAAACGAGAATATGGAAGATGCGTCCATTAAAAATATGCTCTATAAATAGAAGAGATTCTTCCTATGTTGTTGGAGAAGAAGATCACAAGGTTTTCTCTGACGGATTACGATACGATTGACGGAATCCAAAAAGCAAGGATGCTTAGCAGAGATCGGATCACATTTATTTCCGGGATTGAATTTACATGCCAGGAGAAGACTCCGGATGCGGTTTCTCTGCCATTTTCCATTCATCTGCTCGGCTATGGCTTTGATGAGAATGATCCGGATCTGATCAAAGCACTGGAGGCGCGAAAACAGAGGGTTCTGGAAGTGTTTGAGTCTTTGTTGAATGCCGCTAATATTTCAATAGAGCAGGCAATCCGATTGATTCATAAAGCCGGGGGACGTGCTGTGTGGGCACATCCCCTCTTTGTTTATCGCAATTTTGAAAACGAAAATTGGAAAAAGAAGAAATTCAGGTGATTCTGCAATATTTAAAAACGTGCGGTCTGGACGGAATAGAAGCAAATTATTCAGCATTTGATTCTTCTGAAAAAGAATGGATATATAGGGTGGTGCAGGATGCAAAGTTATTTTGTACATCCGGCAGCGATTTCCATGGATCCAAGGGAAGGGACTTCATGGGAATGAAAGTATTGCATGAAGATTGGATCGGGTAAAAAGACATATTAAAAAAAGTTGATATATATATTGACAAAAGATGCATTCAGAGGTATGATACACATATCAAAAATATTTGATGTAAGGTGAAGGGTATGGATGATTATTCAAAAGATGTAAAGATTTTCAAAGCACTTTGTGATGAAAAACGACTGGCGATTTTAAACCATTTGAAAAGCGGTGAAAAGTGCGCCTGTGTTTTAATTGAGTATATGAATATCGGACAGTCCGCTTTATCCTATCACATGAAAATACTTTGCGAGTCAGGGCTGGTAGTCAGCAGGCAAGAAGGAAAATGGACACATTACAGTCTCAGTAAAAGTGGAAGTGAGTATGCTTCCAGACGTCTGTTGGAACTGACAACACCAGAAAGTGAAAAGCAGTCAAAATGCTGTTGATAGAGGTCATCTTCGGATGGCTTTTATAAAACCTCAATACATCAAAAAAAGTTGATATATCAAAGAAGAGGAGTGATTTTTTGGAATTTTTAAATACAATCTGGATATTTTTTCAGGATCAGATACTGGGGATGAAGTGGCTGAATCTGTTGATCGGCGATGTATTATCTGTGGCAGGTGTGGATATCGGCGGCCGCCTGGGCGGAAGTATTCAATTTTTTCTGTATGACGTGGTCAAAATTACAATTTTGTTATGCTTGTTGATTTTTATGATTTCATATATCCAGAGTTATTTTCCACCGGAAAGAAGTAAGAAGATTTTAGGAAAATTTGACGGAATAGGAGCAAATGTGATATCCGCTTTACTGGGAACAGTTACTCCTTTTTGTTCCTGTTCTTCCATTCCGTTGTTTATCGGATTTACAAGTGCCGGATTGCCATTGGGAGTTACCTTTTCGTTCTTGATCTCTTCTCCTATGGTTGATCTGGGAAGTCTTGTATTGCTGATGAGTATTTTTGGAGCGAAAGTTGCAGCAGCTTATGTTATTCTCGGGTTGGTCATTGCGGTTATGGGCGGGACATTGATTGAAAAACTGCATATGGAAAAATATGTAGAGGATTTTGTGAAAAATGCAAGAAGTGTTGATATCAGTTCACCGACATTAACCAAAAAAGACAGGGTACAATATGCCAAAAAGCAGGTGATAGGAACTTTTAAAAAAGTATTTCCATACATTCTGATTGGGGTAGGAATAGGAGCAGTGATCCATAACTGGATTCCGGAAAGTTGGATCGAGAGTGTTTTGGGAAGTCGGAATCCTTTTGGTGTGATTTTGGCAACGCTGGTTGGAATCCCGATGTATGCGGATATATTCGGTACAATCCCTGTTGCAGAAGCTTTGTTATCAAAAGGTGCAGAGCTGGGAACAATTTTATCATTTATGATGGCAGTAACAACATTAAGTCTGCCGTCTTTGATCATGCTGAAAAAAGCTGTAAAACCAAAATTACTGGTATTATTTATTGGGATATGCACGGCAGGGATTATCATTGTCGGTTATACTTTTAATATCTTCAGCGCAGTATTTATTTAAAGGAGAACGTGAATTATGGAATTATTTGAAAAAAAGGAAGAATGAATTAAAAAGAATATTGGAAGAGAAGGAGGCGTAACAGATATGGATAAAATGAAAGTGGCTTTTATATGTGTTCACAACTCATGTCGCAGTCAGATTGCGGAAGCGCTTGGTAAATATCTTGCAAGTGATGTCTTTGAAAGTTATTCTGCCGGAACAGAAACGAAACCGCAGATCAATCAGGATGCAGTTCGCTTAATGAAGGAAATATACCAGATTGATATGGAAGAAACACAGTACTCAAAGCTGTTGTTAGATATCCCTCCTGTAGATATTGTGATCACAATGGGATGCAATGTGAACTGCCCGACTGTTTCATGCAGGCACAGGGAGGATTGGGGATTGGAGGATCCTACTGGAAAAAGCGATGAAGAATTCCAGAAGACAATAAAACTCATTGATTCAAAAATTCTGGATTTAGCGAATAGAATTAAGGTTGATTTTATCACGCAAAGTGTCGTCTGAATCCATTGTTTCGTCTGTCTGCTGTAATACAGCAGCATCTGCGTTACTCGGTGTAGGAGGCGGATTTGCATTCTGCTATATTTTAAGCTTCATTCCGAAAATAAAAGAGGCACTCCCGATCCATTTGCTGGATGGGGTACCTCTGCTTGCGGGAAGTGTTGTATATCAAGGACTTATTTTGCGGCGATTGCAGTCACACTGCTTGGTGGTATCGTGAATCTTGCAGCAGCTGTTTTCATATTTAACAAAAGAGACCTGTAAGGATTTAAACCTTCGTCAGAGAGAAGATGAACTCTGTGCCAACGCCCTCTGTGCTGATGACATTGATATGTTCATCGTGAGCCTGAATGGCCTCTTTGACGATGGCAAGTCCGAGGCCGGTTCCTTTTTTATCCTTTCCGCGGGACAGGTCGGACTTGTAAAAGCGTTCCCAGATTTTATTCAGTTCTTTTTTGGAATTCCCATTCCGGTATCCTTGACAGAAACAAAAACCTTCTCATTCTTTTCGGTGACCTCAATCGTGATCGAAGAGTCGTTTCCGCTGAATTTGATCGCATTATCAATGAGATTGTAAAGAACCTGCTGAATCTTCCGTCGGTCTGCATACACGAGAATATTGCCTGCCAGAAGCAGAAGCTCAATGGAAATCCGTTTGCTTGTGCAGGTGCCTTCGAAAGAGGCGGCAGTGTTCTTGATCATCTGCTGGATATCAAACTCTGTCTTGTCCAGGATCATTTCATTCCGGTCAAACTCGTTGAGTGTCAAAAGATCCTGTGTCAGATCTGTCAGACGTTCCGTCTCAAAGAGAATGATATTCAAATATTTCTGATGCAACTGGGGCGGAATCGTGCCGTCAGTCATCGCCTGCACATAGCCTTTGATCGAGGTGAGCGGAGAACGGAAGTCGTGAGAGACATTCGCTACAATCTTTTTCTGGTATTCCTCCATATCCTTCAGCTGTGAGGACATGTAATTCAGAGAAGCAGAAAGATATCCCATCTCGTCGTGCGTTGTTACAGGAATCTCATAGGTCAGATTTCCGGATGCATACTGAGTTGCCGCTTCTGTAATCTGTCTCAGTGGACGGAATACAAAAATTCAAACCCAATCAGAAAGAGAAAGGACAGCAGATAGATCACGGCCATCGTAATGTATACCGGCAGGATCAGAGAATGGCATGTCTGCTTCAGGCTTTCGATCGGACGATGGATCAAAAGATAGCCCTGCACGGAAAAATCCTGGGTGACAGGTGCCATGACAGTGATTACATCTTCCTCAAAGTATCCATGATAATTTCCGGAGATAAACTGATTGTTTCCAATCTCGGCAGGGTCGAATTCCAGGATCTGTTCCGGGGCTTCGATTCCATCCAGAGGGGCAGAAGTAATCAGTGTGCCGTCTGTTTTGACAAACCAGACGGACGCGTTCAGATACAGCTGCATGGCCTGCAGCTGAGAATGAACAGACCAGGCTGAAAGATCATTTGAAAAGTATGAGGGCAGGTAGGAGGTCGCAGTCTGATTTGCAATCCGGTACATATTTTGTGAGGAATCCTGTTCCAGTTTATTGAGCAGAAGCTGATTCGACAAGAGGGATACCGTGAAAATACTGAGAAATCCAAAGATAATATACAGCATGATAAATTTTAAACGCAGTGTACTTTTCATAGTATCCATCCTTTTTTGTTTATTTTACTTCGAATTTGTAACCGATTCCCCATACGGTGCTCAGTCCCCAGCCCGGATGATCTTTGATCTTTTCGCGGAGACGTTTGATATGAACATCTACTGTGCGGGTGTCGCCGATGTATTCATAGCCCCAGATCTGATCCAAAAGCTGTTCTCTTGTAAATACCTGATTTGGAGAAGCAGCCAGAAAGTATAAAAGCTCCAGTTCTTTTGGAGGCATGTCAACGTTCTGGCCGTCGCACAGTACGGAATAGTTTGTAAGATTGATGGTAAGTCCGTCGTACTCGACACATTTTACCTTTTCTGCGGCAGGTGCTTCCGGCTTGACCGGCTGATAACGGCGCAGGACAGCACGCACTCGTGCTACCATCTCTTTGGAGTCAAACGGCTTCATGATATAGTCATCTGCCCCCAGCTCCAGTCCCAGTACTTTGTCAAATACTTCTCCTTTTGCAGAGAGCATGATGATCGGTACCTGTGATTTGGCGCGCAGTTCCCGGCAGACTTGATAGCCGTCGATTCCCGGAAGCATCAGATCCAGAAGAACAAGGTTTGGCTGATATGTCTCAAAGGCAGACAGCGCATCCTCCCCGTTTGACACAATTTTCGTATCAAAGCACTCTTTCATCAGATAGAGCGAGATCAGTTCTGCGATATTCTCATCATCGTCCACAATTAAAATTTTCTGTTTTGCAATCATAAATACTCCTCTCTTATAACCCCGTTTATTTAACTCCACGATCGTGACGCCGGCGTCTCCTTCTCCGAATTCCCCGAGACGGTAGGACTTAACATGCTTCTGACGGCGCAGGAATTCGTGAATTCCTTTTCGGAGTGCTCCCGTTCCTTTTCCGTGTACTACCCGCACTGTGCTTAAATGGGACAGCAGAGCATCATCCAGATATTTGTCCAGCTCAGAAACTGCTTCGTCTACAGTCTTTCCAAGCAGATTGATTTCAGGGCTCACGGACAGAGATTTGCTCATTTTCAGCTTGCCTTTTGACGTACGTTTGAATGATTTTGGTGCATAAGGATTCGCCTCTTCGATAATCTCCAGATCTGAAATGTGAACCTGAGATCTTAAAATTCCCATCTGCACTGTCACATTTCCGCGGGAATCCGGAAGGGAACTGATGGTTCCGGTCAGATTCATGCTCAGTACTTTTACAGATTCTCCGAGTTTGAAATCAGTTGGTTTGTATTCCTTTTTCGGTTTCTGTACTTTCAAAGATGAAGATGCGGTATTTTCCTTCATCTTCTTGCGCAGACGTTCTCTTTCTTTTTCCATTTCGGCGGCTGAAATATTTTCTTTTCCGAATTTGCGGAAATTTTTAATCGTCTCATCAGCCACATCTTTGGCATCGCGCAGGATTGTATTTGCCTTTTCGCGGGCTTCGGCAAGAATCCGCTCTCTTTGTTCCTCGATGCGTTCTTGTTTTTGCTGCGCCTGACTTTTCAGTGCTTCGATTTCTTTTTTATATGCTGCAATCTCTTCCTGTTCTTTTTCAATCGTGCGTTTGCTTGTCTCCAGATCTGAGATCAGATCCTCAAATGAGACATCCTGTTCGGAAAGTCTGGTTTTGGCATCTTCGATGATATAATCCGGAAGGCCGAGCTTACCGGAAATCGCAAATGCATTACTCTTTCCCGGGATTCCGATCAGAAGGCGGTAGGTCGGGCGCAGACTTTCTACGTCAAACTCACAGCAGGCATTCTCAACTCCGGGAGTGGAAAGTGCGTAAACCTTTAATTCACTGTAATGAGTGGTAGCCATGGTGCGGATTCCACGTCCGTGCAGATAGGAGAGAATGGCGATGGCCAGTGCGGCTCCTTCGGTAGGATCCGTTCCGGCTCCAAGCTCATCAAACAGAACCAGAGAATTCTCATCTACATCATGCAGGAAAGAGACAATATTTGTCATATGAGAAGAGAAGGTACTCAAGCTCTGCTCAATGCTCTGCTCATCTCCGATATCTGCATAGACCTGTTTAAACACTGCCAGTTCAGAACGGTCTCTGGCAGGGATGTGAAGGCCGGACTGTCCCATCAGGGTAAAAAGTCCTACGGTTTTTAAAGATACCGTCTTTCCGCCGGTATTTGGTCCTGTAATGATCAGAAGAGAAAAATCGTCTCCCAGAGAAACCGTGATCGGAACTACTTTTTTTGGATCCAGAAGAGGATGTCTTCCCTCACGGATGTGAATGCGTCCATCTGTGTTGAGGATCGGGCGGCTGGCATTCATAGAAAGTGCCAGTGCACCGCGGGCAAAGATAAAATCAAGATCCGTCAGAATACGGTAATCCGTGCGGATCTCTTCAATATACTGCGCGGTCTCTTCGCTGAGACGGGCGAGAATGACCTGAATTTCTTCCTGTTCTTTCGCATACAGTTCTTTGAGGTCGTTGTTCAGTTTTACGACTGCCATCGGCTCGATAAACAGTGTAGAACCGGTGGAGGACTGATCGTGGATCATCCCGTTGACCTGACTGCGGTACTCGGCTTTGACCGGAACACAATAGCGGTCCCCGCGCATGGTGATGATCGGATCCTGCAGATAGGTGCGCAGAGAACCGTTCACCAGATTTGTCAGAGTTGCATGAACTTTATCGTTGATGTGTCCGATGCTACGGCGGATATTCTTTAATGTGCTGCTGGCATCATCGCTGATCTCGTCCTCTCCCTGAATACAGCGCTCGATCTCGGCAGTCAGAGGAAACAGAGGTTCCAGCTGTTCAAAATAGACATCCAGGCAGTCACAAAGCTCTTCCTGTGTGTCGTGACGTCCGTAAGCCTTTACTTTTCCGGCATTTTGTAAAACTTTGCAGATGCGAAGAAGCTCTCCGCATCCAAGTGCACCGCCGATCTCCAGACGTTTTAAAGACTCTCCGATGGGGAATGCATTGCCAAAAGAGATGCGTCCCTTTTTGACGATCCGTGTAAATGCCGCTTCGGTCTGCTCCTGTGCAGTGTTGATCTTTTCCGGATCGGTCATCGGTTTCAGCTTGCGGCAAAGCTGTTTTCCGCGCATGGAAGAAGCCTGTTCCTCCAAAAGCGCAGTGATTTTATAATATTCTAATTTTGTCAATGTTTTTTGATTCATATTCTTTCACCTTTTATAATTCGAACTCACAGCTATATTTTACCTTATTTGTGGGGGAATGAAAAGGATAAATATTGAACAATCCGGGGGAATCGGTTATACTATACAGCAGAGGAGATTAGCAATTATGCCGTGGAATGAAGACCCAAAAGAAAAGTCCCCCAAAGACTTGAATGAAGAGCAAAAAGAGGATAGTTTTTCTTTTCTGCAGGAGACGATCAAGCCGGAACCGATCACCGGAAAACAGGTGAGAAAACAGCTTCTGAAACTGGCTGTTTACGGAATCGTGGTAGGTGCGTTTGCCTGTCTGGGTTTCTATGCCCTGAATCCGTGGGTACAGAACTTATTTCCGGGATCTCCGAAAACTGTGACCATTCCGGAAGACAGTGAAGAGACGCATCCGGAAGAAGACGAGGCGCAGGAGCAGGATTCGCAGGAGAAAAATCTGAGAGCAGAAGATTATGAAGCCATGATGCAGAGTGTTTACCAGATTGCAGCAGAGGCCGCAAAAAGTGTGGTCACGGTCAGGGGTGAGCAGGATGCGGCGAATCTTACAAAGGATGTAAATGATGAAGATATGGGATGTACAGGGCTGATCGCAGCAGACAATGGACAGGAGCTTTGATCCTCAGCAACAATTCTGTCTGCGGGGAATCCAGTGTCTGGAATGTGCAGTTTTCAGATGGCAGCACCTGTGAAGCATCGCTGAAAAAGCAGGATAAAAACAGTCATCTGGCGGTGTTTGGTGTCAGAAGAAATCTGATTTCTGAAAGCACGTGGGATGAGATAAAAACAGCGGTTCTCGGAAATTCAAATATAGTGGCAGAGGGAGATCCGGTGATCGCCCTTGGAGATACATTTGGATATTCAGATGGAACAGGATATGGTATGATCAGTTCTAACGCACATGAAAAAGCAATTCCGGATCATACATTCAGCGTTCTGGCGACAGATATTCCGTCAGCGGATTTTAGTTCCGGTGTTCTGTGTAATCTGGACGGGGAGATCATCGGGCTCATTGATTCCGAGATCTGGACAGAGAATCAGGGTCATACTGCCAATGCATATGGTATTTCTGATTTAAAACCGATCATGGAACTGCTTTTAAACAGTCAGTCGGTTCCCTATGCAGGGATTTACGGAGTGACGGTCAGCAGTGATATTTCGGAATCAAAGCAGGTGCCGTCCGGAATGTATGTGACCCAGATACAGGCGAACTCTCCGGCAATGGCAGCGGGAATCCAGAGCGGTGATGTAATCCAGTCTGTGGACGGCGAGGAGATTGCCTCTATGGCTCAGTATGAAAAGGTACTTCAGAAGTGTAAAGCGGGAGATACGATCCGGATTCAGGGAAAACGTCTCGGTGCAGGAGGATACGTGGAGATTTCGTTTCAGCTGGTACTTGACAGCCGTGAGTAAAGAATAGCAAAAATAGAGAGGAAACAAAATTATTATGAGATATATCAAGGATTTACATGAAGGCGAGACAATCAGGAATGTATACCTGTGTAAAGGAAAACGTTCCGCAGAGACAAGAAACGGAAAGCCTTATGACAATCTGATTTTACAGGATAAGACGGGAACACTGGATGGAAAAGTATGGGATCCGAATTCTCAGGGGATCGCAGAGTATGATGAGAAGGATTTCATCGAAGTATTTGGTGATGTGACAAGTTATAACGGAAGTCTGCAGATGAACATCCGTCAGATCAGAAAAGCAGAAGAGGGTGAATACAATCCGGCGGATTATATGCCGACTTCTGAGAAGAGTGTGGACAGTATGTATGAAGAACTGCTCGGATTTATCCGTGGAATTTCCAACATGTGGCTGCGTCAGCTGCTGGAATATTACTTTGTGAAAGATGAGGAGTTTATCCGTGTGTTTAAAGGACATTCTGCGGCAAAAACAGTTCATCACGGATTTGCAGGAGGACTTCTGGAGCATACGTTAAGTGTTGTGAAGATGTGTCGGTATTTTGCGGATACCTATGAAATCTTGAACAGAGATCTTCTTTATACTGCGGCAATGTGCCACGATATTGGAAAGACAAAAGAGCTTTCTGCATTTCCGGATAATGATTATACGGATGACGGACAGCTTCTGGGGCACATCATCATTGGTGTTGAGATGATGAATGATGCGATAAGAGAGATTCCGGGATTTCCGGAAAAACTGGGAAGTGAATTGAAGCATTGTATTATTTCCCATCATGGGGAGCTGGAGTATGGTTCTCC
>ENA-OQJN01000100-OQJN01000100.1-human-gut-metagenome-genome-assembly--contig:-NODE-100-length-43686-cov-3.945889_pt1 | contig 43686 bp, 27 predicted proteins | sample MGYA00242610_ERZ504777 | MGnify/ENA primary metagenome ERZ504777 (study PRJEB26092, sample SAMD00036350) | human gut metagenome | host: Homo sapiens | study: EMG produced TPA metagenomics assembly of... | reverse complement strand
TTTTTAACGGAAAATCAAATCCAAAAAATCGGTAAAATCCCAGACGTGTTCCCCGGTGTTATGGTACAATGAAGCAAAGGGTTACGGCCCATATACTACACGCATATATTACATTATTTTAATACTCGCTTCAAAGGAGGTAATCCCATGTCTTACGTATTATGCAAAGGCCATCTTCGCAACGAACTTCACGATGCTAAAAAGAAACAGACCGTGCTCACCGACGGCCCGACCAGCTACGGTGGCTATGAAGAAACGTATTCCCCGGCAGAACTCTTGGCCGACACCTACGCTTCCTGCGCCATCTCCATCATGGCGGCAGTGGCATCACAAATGAACTGCGACCTGACCGGAACCTATGCCGATACCGAAACCGCCGTCGATGACAAAAATTTCCGGCTTGAACACATCGGCGTCCACTTCCATTTACCCAAATCCGTCGATGAAAAGCATCGCAGCTCCATCGAAGCCGCCACAAGAGATATGTGCATCGTCGGACGAAGCCTCCACCCCGATATCAAAAAAGATTTGACCTTCACTTACGACGTATAAAAATGGTCAAGAGAGAAAGACTCACTACAGCCAATCACAGCGGATAGCTTAGAGTTCCCTAACATTTGACACAGAACCAAAAGAGAGCCGTTTCCCAAGTCAATAGACTCAGGAAACGGCTCTCTTTATAGTATTATATTATGCGTTGACCGATTCAGACACGGCGCGGAACTTGGCAATCGTTTCTGCTGCTTCCCGGCGGATGTCTTCAGGGTCGCGAGTAATGCGGGCGACACCGCTATCCATGGCCGCTTTGGCGACGGCTGCTGCGACGGCCGGAGCTACTCGTTCGTCAAAAGCGTTAGGGATGACATGGTCTTCAGCCAGTTCGTCGTCAGAAACTAAGGACGCGATAGCATAGGCTGCGGCCAGTTTCATATCCTCGTTGATGCTGCGGGCCCGGACGGCCATAGCACCGCGGAAGATGCCCGGGAAGACCATGACATTGTTGATCTGGTTGGGCGCATCGGAACGACCAGTCCCGACGACTTTGGCACCGGCAGCTTTAGCCGAAGCATAGTCCGTTTCGGGAATGGGGTTGGCCATAGCAAAGACGATGGCATCGTCAGCCATGGATTCGATGAGCTCTTTCGTGAAAATATGAGGTGCCGAAACACCGAGGAGCAGGTCCGCGCCTTTGACAGCATCGGCCAAGGTCCCCTGCTTCCGGGAGCGGTTGGTCACTTCGGCCAGTTTCGCCTGGACGGCATTGAGGCCTTCCATACCGGCGTAGAGGATGCCCGGACGGTCGACCATAGTGACGTCTTCAGCACCGGCCCGGACCAAGAGGCGGCCGATGGAAGCGCCGGCAGCACCGGCACCGTTGATGACGATACGAGCCGTCTTGAGGTCTTTTTTGACGAAGCGCAGGGCTCCGATGACGCCAGCTAAGGCAGCGATGGCCGTGCCGTGCTGGTCGTCATGGAAGACGGGGATGTCCATCTCCCGCTTCAGCGTTTCTTCGATTTCATAGCATTTCGGCGACGAAATGTCTTCCAAGTTGATGCCGGCAAAAGACGGCTGCAGGCGCTTGACCGTTTCGATGAACGCTTGGGGATCCTTGGTGTCCAGGCAGATGGGAACGGCATTGACGCCGCCGAATACCTTGAACAGGATGGATTTCCCTTCCATGACCGGCATGGCCGCTTCCGGACCGATGTCGCCCAAACCGAGGACGCGGGTCCCATCGGATACGACGGCAATCATATTTCCCCGGCAGGTCAGGTCAAAGGACAGGTCCGGATCTTTGGTGATTTCCCGGCACGGCTGAGCTACGCCCGGCGTGTAGAGCACACTCAAATCATCGGTAGTCTTTAAAACCGCCCGCGGGAAGGTTTCAAGAATGCCTTGCTTGCCTCGGCGGATATTCATGGCTTGTTCATCAAAATTCATAGCTAATAACTCCTCTACAATAGTTTATGCGTTAAAAATGGCTTGCGGTTCCGTAAATTCCAACATCCCGTCTTTGCCGCCTTCACGGCCGAGACCGCTGTCCTTAAAGCCGCCAAAAGGCGCCGTGACGTCGCGCGGGCTGCCGTTGACGTAGATGTTGCCCGACAGGATGCCTTCAGCAACCTTCGTGGCTTCTTCCTTATCAGGACCCCAGACGGCGCCGTTGAGGCCGTACTTGGTGTCGTTAGCGATGGCCAGTGCCTGGTCGACCCCTTCATAGGTGAGGACGCAGAGGACAGGCCCGAAGATTTCTTCTTGGGCAATGGTCATATCGTTGGTCACATCGGTGAAGACCGTCGGATTGATGAAGTACCCCTTTTCAGGCGGTTCCGGACGGCCGCCGGCGAGGACTGTAGCCCCTTCTTCGATGCCCTTAGCAATGTAAGAATCGACGATATTCCACTGTTCTTTCGAAGCGACAGCGCCGACTTTCGTCGTTTCCAAGGTCGGGTCGCCGACAGTGTATTCCGGCAGGACCTTGAGGATGATCTGTTCGATTTCGGCTTTTGCTTCCTTGGGAATGATCAATCGCGACAAGGCCGTGCAAGTCTGACCGCTGTTGAGCAGCAGCGAGTTGAAGCACATGCGGACCGCCTTTTCATAGTCGGCCCCGGGCAGGATGATGAACGGCGACTTGCCGCCCAATTCCATACTGATACGCTTCATGGTCGCCAAGGCACGCTGGGATACTTTGATGCCCGCTTTCGTCGAACCCGTAAAGGAAATCATAGAGATATTGGGATCGTCGCAGATGGCATTGCCGATTTCACCACTGCGGCCGGGGATGAAGTTGAAGACGCCCTTCGGGAATCCTGCCCGATCAAAGGCTTCGGCCAGATAATAAGCCGTTACCGGCGTCGACTGGCTGGGCTTCAAGACGACCGTCGCACCGACCAAAATAGCTGGAATGACTTTTGGATGATCTGGCCCAAAGGATAGTTCCACGGCGTGATGCAGCCGATAACTCCTAAGGGACGGCGGTATACAACGGACTGGGGCAGTTTTTCGACTAAAGGCAGCTTCGGTGCCAAGTCGATATAAGACTGAGTCCGTACGAACTGGTAGCCGATGTGATTGGTCTTAACGAAGGAAACAGGGATCCCCAATTCGTTGACGACAGCATCGACCATCTGCGGTTCAAATTGAATGAGCTCTTTAAGCAATTTTCTCATAAAATCAATTCGTTCTTCCATCGGTCTTGCCGCCCAAGCAGGAAATGCTTTGGCTGCAGCTAAGGCGGCAGCGGCGACATCCTGTTCACCGGCAGCGGCAACGGTGGCGAAAGTTTCTTTCGTCGCCGGATTTTCAACGTCGATGTATTGGCCGGATAAGGGTGCTACCCATTGGCCGTCGATATACAATTTCTTTAAGTCCATGAAAAAACCTCCTTTGTGCTGATTTATGCTACCATTATAGATAGAAATTCTCCATTGTGCAACCAAAAAGGCATTGTCCTCTGAAAAATTTGAGTACAATGCCTTTACCGTTATTTTGCCTCGGCTTCCAAGGCCTCTGTTTCCGATGTAAAGTGCCCCAAGAGCGAACCTCCGATAAGGCCGCCTACAAAGGGAATGATCCAGCCAAAACCGTAAGCCGACAGCGGCACAGCTGCCACGATGGCCTTAGAGAAGGCCAGGCCGCTCAGGCCCGGCAGGGATTCCAAGCAGGCAAAGAGAGTGACCAAGTAGACCGAACCCTTATACGCCCCATGATTGGGCAGGACGGGCCCGATGATGCCTAACACGAGCAGAGCCAGGCACGGCGGATAGGCGACGCCGAAGATCCAACCGATGTAGGTGACGATGCCGTCGACGCCGAGGAAGGCCGTCAGGGCCGACAGAAGCGAGCAGGCCACCGCCGCTTTTTATAGCTGACGCGGCCGCCGGACGTCGTGCTGGTAAATTCAGCAACGGCAGCAATCTGGCCGATGGCCGTCGTAAGACAGGCCAGGACGACAGCCAGGCCCATGGGAATCATGACCCAGGTGCCGATGCGCTGGATGATGGCCACTAAGAGCTCAGCCCGGCCGATGGTCTGAGGATAGAACTGACTGACGCTGGCCCCCATGTAGAGCAGGCTGCCGTAGATAATGAGCAGCAGAACGAAGGATACGATACCGCAGTAGATGAGGACCTTATTGCGCTGGCCCACTGCCGTATAGCCCTTGCCGTGAATGGAGCTGATGAAGACGGCAGCCATGATAAAGCTGACCAAGACGTCGCCCGTATTGTAGCCGCCGAGGAAGGCATTGACGAAAGGATTGTCGACGGCCGGTTCCGCTGGAGTCCCCAAGGGAAAGAAAATCCCGACAATGGCAATGGCCACCAAGATGAAGGCCAAGGCCGGCGTTAAATATTTCCCCATGCGGTCCATGACGTTACGCGGATCGGCGACGAAGAAATAGCAGAGCAGAAAATAGACGACGACTAAGGGAATCATGGGCGCTGCCGGAAAATTGCCCTGAACGCCGAGCTGGATTGCCGTCGCAGCCGTCCGCGGGATGGATACGAAGGTACAGACCAGCATCAGCGCCGCCAAGAGGATGCGGTACGTATACTTGCCGACCTTATCCGTAATGGTGTGGACGTCACCGTTGAGGCCGATGACGATGAGTGTAAAAATCGGCAGGAAAATCCCCGACAAGGTCAAGCCAGCCAGGCCCGACAAGAAATCGCTGCCGCTGTTGAGTCCCAAGAGCGGCGGAAAAATAAGGTTACCGGCCCCAAAATACGTAGCAAAGAAGGCAAAGCCCAAGATGATGACGTCCCGTTTGCGAATCGTCTGTCTGCTGCAAGAATCATTCATAAAAAGTCCCCCCAACCCCCATCATAAAGAATAAGTGCATCATACAAAAAAAGAGGCGCTGCCCTCAAGCTGCGCCTCAATTCACATCATATCTTTCAGGAATAGCCTGTAGGAATTGGCACCTTACCGTCGGCAGGTTGCCGCAGCGTCATCGGGCCCATCCCTCAGCTGCTCTGGATATCACGGTATGAAATTTTTGTATGTATTGGTAGTATTTTATAAAACTTTTCGCTGTTTGTCAATAACTTTTTAACAAAATCACTGTTTCGACGACTTACTTTGACTTCCCGGACATAAATCAGAAAGGAAGCATTCGTCGCACAAGGGCTTTCGGGCCTTACAGACCCGACGGCCGTGCCAGATCAGCCAGTGATGCGCCCGACTCCACCATTCCTTGGGAATGGCCTTCTGCAGTCCCTTTTCCACTTCAAGGGGCGTCTTGCCCTTTGCCAGTTGGAGTCGATTGGAAACGCGGAAGACGTGGGTATCGACGGCGATGGCCGGAATGTCGAACAAGACACTGACCAGGACATTGGCCGTCTTGCGGCCGACGCCGGGCAGTTTCACCAGTTCTTCAAAGGTCTGCGGTACTTCGCCGCCATACTCATCACAGAGGATGGCACAGTTGGCCAGAATATTCTTGGCCTTGCTGTGATAGAGGCCGCAGGTCCGAATCTTTTCTTCGAGACCGTCAAGGCCTAAAGACAGCATCTTTTCCGCTGTATTATATTCCGGGAACAAGCCCGCCGTCACGATATTGACCCGTTCGTCCGTACACTGAGCCGACAAGATGACGGCAATCATCAGTTCAAAGGGCGAATTATAATGCAGAGCCGGCTTCATGATGCCGTACTGATCCTGGAAACGCTGGAGCATTTCGTCTTTTACTTTCTTGGTAATCGCCATATCACTTTACTTCCTCATCGGTATCGATGACATCATTGAGACTTCCCATTTCATAGCCGCCGAGATCGAGGGTTACGTAGGAAAATCCCGTATCCTTAATGGCCCGGACGATTTCTTCACGGTGAGCCAAGACCGACGGGATTTCGTCCAACCCGACTTCGATACGAGCCACGTCGCCGTGATAGCGGACGCGCAGCGACCCTTGAACGTAGGGAGCAACGGCCGCTTCGGCGGCGTCGATCTGAGCCAATAAATGAGGCGTCAGGCGAACCCCATAAGGAACGCGGCTGGCAAGGCAGGCTGCACTCTGCTTGTTCCAGGTCTGAAGGCCAAATTCCTTGGACAGGGCCCGGATATCGGCCTTATTCAACCCGGCTTCAATCATCGGGCTGCGGACGGCGTCGGACAACTCTTCCAGAGCCTTCATCCCCGGCCGGTAGTCGCCGAGATCGTCGACGTTGCCGCCGTCGATGACCCACTGATAGCCTTCAGCCTTGGCCAGATTGACCAGGGCCGTAAAGCGGATTTTCTTGCAGTAATAGCAGCGTTCCGGCGGATTGTCGACGAATTTTTGATCTTCAAACTCCGTCGAATTGACCAACCGGTGTTCCACGCCGATGAATTCCGCCATAGCCGTAGCGTCAGCGGCTTCGCTCCCGGGAGGGTTGCCGATACGGCCGTGACGGCCAAAACCTTATTGCCTAAGGCTTGATGAGCGGCACAGGTCAAAAAGGTGCTGTCGACGCCGCCGGAAAAGCCGACGACGACGCTTCCCATGGAGCTTAATATAGCTTGCAGTTTTTCATATTTCTTGCGCGTATCTGTTGAAACCATAAGGATTCCCCCTTATACAATAGTGCAGAAAAGGCGCCTTCTCCCCTCTTCCCGCCAAGGCCCCAAAGAGCAGCTGCGGAAAAGAAAGCAGAAAGAGCCTCCCTGTTTGGCCATCGTCCCCTCGATGGCCGGCTTAGAAGAAATGAGCCGATTCTTCTTTCAACACGGCATCCCGCAGGGCCGACAGCTTGCTGCTGCGCTGGACCCACATTTCTTCCGGATTGACCAGCCGCAAGTATTCAGGCCACAGAGTCTGAATCTGTTCGTCGGCATAGGTCATGATATCCTTGAGATTCGGTTTTTTATATACCAATTTACCCTGTTTAAAAATAGGGATCAACATCTGCTGAACCCGGTAGGTACCGGCCGGAATCGTCCGGAAACGCCACGGAGCCTTGTCGCTCTTCAAGAGCAAATCCTTCGATTCATCGATGCTTTCCCCTTCGAGGATGATGATGTCGGCCTTCATCTTACCGGTCTTCTTGTCATAGACGCGAAGGACGTTCTTGAGGCCCGGATTAGAAATTTTTTCGGCATTGTCGCTCATCTTGATCTTGGGTACGAACTTGCCGTCGTCATACTGGCCGACGAGTTTGAAGACGCCGCCCAAAGACGGGCTGTCCTTAGCCGTAATGAGGTTGGTGCCGACACCCCAAGAATTGATGGCGCTGCCCTGACCTTTTAATTCAAAAATGAGGTTTTCATCAAGGTCATTCGAAGCTGCGATGACGGCGTCCGGGAACCCGGCAGCCGTAAACATCTTGTGGGCTTCCTTCGAGAGATAAGCCAAGTCGCCGCTGTCGAGGCGAATGCCGTAAACCTTAGGCAAAGTGCCGGCTTCCTTCATTTCCTTAAAGATCGTAATGGCATCGGGAACGCCCTGCTTCAACGTATTATACGTATCGGCCAACAAGATGAGGTTGTTGGGATACTGTTTGGCATATTGACGGAAGGCTTCCAGTTCCGACGAGAAGCTCATGACCCAGCTGTGCGCCATGGTCCCTAAGACCGGCATTCCGAATTTTGCCCCAGCCAGGACGTTACTAGTCCCATTGAAGCCGCCGATCATAGCCGAACGAGCGCCATAGATACCAGCCGATTTCCCCTGAGCGCGGCGCAGGCCAAATTCCATGAGATTGTCATTGCCGGCAACAGTCCGAACGCGGCGAGCTTTCGTGGCAATAAGGCTTTCATGGTTCATGATCATGGACATGCACGTTTCCAAGAGCAAGGCTTCGTCCTTCTTGGTCTGGACGCGCAGGAGGACTTCCTGCGGAAAGGCGACGGTGCCTTCGGGCATGGCATAAATATCGCCGGTAAAGCGCAACTCTTTCAAATAGTCCAGGAATTCCTGGCGGAAAAAGCCCGTACCCTTCAAGTACGCCAGGTCATCATCGCTGAAGTGGATGTTTTCTACATAGTCGATGAGATGTTCCAACCCGGCGACGACCGTATACCCTCCTTTAAAAGGATTACTTCGATAATAGCGGTCAAACACGCACTGCTGCTCGTGCTTGCCTTCAAAAAATAAGCCCTGCATCATCGTCAACTGATACAGGTCTGTCAACAACGCTTTCGTGTACAAAATAACTCGCCTCCAAAAAGATGTTATAACTATTATACAATACTCGCTTAAAATAGCCAATCAATTACCGATTTTGCATGCCTTTCAAAACACTATGCAAACTTGGCACGAGGTTCATTTATTTATGCCGGATATGAAACAAGCTGCTCTTCCCGTTCATAAAGGATGAGCAGCTTCATCATTATTTTCTTTTCATAACTTTATGGGCGGCAGCAATGACATCTTCTGCCGACAAATTATAGGCCTTCAATAAATCATCGGGCTTCCCCGATTCGCCGAAGCGGTCCTGAATGCCGACTAGTTCGACCGGAATCGGATGGTGCAGGGCCAAGGCTTCACAAATGGCGCCGCCGAGGCCGCCCATAATCTGATGTTCTTCACAGACGACGGCTGCCCCCGTTTCAGCAGCACAGGTGCAGATCGTATCGAGGTCGAGGGGCTTTACAATGCGGACATTTACAACGCGGGCCGAAATCCCTTCTTTTTCAAGAGCCTCGGCTGCCACCAGGGCTTCATGGACCATGAGGCCGTTGGCAAAGAGAGTCACATCGCGACCATCGCGGAAAATCGCCGCCTTATAGAGGTCAAAGGGAGTGTCTTCCGACGTAATGACCGGTGCCGGATTGCGGCCAAAGCGGACGTACGACGGCCCCTTGATATCATAGACGGCCAGGGTCGCCTTGTACGTTTCCCACCAGTCACAGGGCGTGATGACCGTCATGTTGGGGATGACCCGCATGAGGGCGATATCTTCCAAGGCCTGATGGGTCGCCCCGTCAGGGCCGACAGAAATACCGGCGTGAGCCCCGCCGAGCTTGACATTCAGTTTATTGTAGCAGACCGTATTGCGAATCTGTCCCCAGCCGCGGCCGGTCAAAAAGACACCGTACGTCGACACAAAGGGAACGAAGCCCGTCAAAGACAGGCCGGCTGCCGTGCCGACGAGATCCTGTTCCGAAATACCGACATTGATATATTTATCAGGAAATTCCTTGCGAATCCATTCGGTCCGCGTCGACTTGGCAACGTCGGCGTCAAGGACCATGACGTCGTCGTGAAGGCGGCATAACTCTAAGAGGGCCTTGCCATAGCCGTCACGCATAGGTACCCGGTTCATGACCGCACCTCCAATTCTTTCATGGCCTGAGCGTACTGGGCTTCATCGGGCGCAGCACCGTGCCATTCGGCCTGGTTTTCCATATAAGAAACGCCCTTGCCCTTGACGGTCTTGGCCAAGATGACCGTCGGTTTATCAGAACGGGCTTTCGCCGCCCCATAGGCATCATAGAGGGCATCCGTATCGTGACCGTCGACGCGGAGGACATGCCAGCCAAAGCTTTCCCACTTGGCATCCATGGGTTCCATGTCCTTAATATCAGCCATGGAATCGACGAGCTGTAATCCATTGCAGTCGACGATGAGACAGACGTTGTCCAGGTGGTGTTGGCCGGCAAAAGCTGCCGCTTCCCAGACCTGTCCTTCCTGCTGTCCCCGTCACCGATGAGACAGAATACCTGCTGAGGCTTCCTTCAGCTCAAGGCCAAAGCCATGCCGTTGGCAATGGACGGCCCCTGCCCTAAAGAACCGACGGCACAGTCCAGACAGGGCAGCTTCTGAAGATTGGGATGGCCCTGAAGAGGACTTCCGACCGTCCGCAGCGTATCGAGCCATTCCAAGGGGAAATAGCCCTTATGAGCCAAGGTGCTGTAAAAAGCCGGCGCCGCATGGCCCTTCGACAAGACAAAGCGATCCCGTTCCGGCGCATGAGGCCTGTCGGGGAAACACGTAAATATATCGGTAAAATAGAGGGTGGCCATAAGTTCGACAGCCGATAAGGAGCTGCCCGGGTGGCCCGACCCGGCACGGTAAATAGACCGCACGGTATCCCGCCGTATCTGCATACAGACGTCGCGTAGATCATGCCTCATTCAGCATAGCCTCCTAATAATATACAGGTCGATTAAGAAAAAAACGCCGCAGTACTCCCCTTTCATCGGGCAGGCGGTACGCGTGCGTTTGGACAAACGACCTCTGTAATTCGCTTCCTTTTCTTTCATTAATTGTACAATGATTACATACGCAAGTCAATCGCAATCGGCGGCACAAAGCCGCTTTATGCAAGTATCGCAAGGGCCTTCGAGCCACCCTGAAAATACGAAAAAAAGCCCTGTCCAAAAAGACAGGGCTCTACGGGCGATTCGAAAAATCAGCCTACTCTTTCATGGCCTTAACGACTTCCGGGTCGACATCGAAACTGTATTCCTCATTGGGGAAGCTCCGATCCTGGACGTCTTTGATATACTGACTTACAGCATCGACGATGGTCTGATGAAGGTTGGCATAGGTCTTGACGAATTTCGGACGGAAACCGCCGCTCATACCGAGGAGGTCCGTGCAGACCTAGAACCTGACCGTCGCAGACATTTACCGGCCCCGATGCCGATGGTAGCCGCCTGCTTCAAGGCTTTCGTGATTTCAGCGGCAATTATCCGTCGGGACGCATTCCAAGACGATGGCAAGGCACCGGCTTCTTCCAAAGCCAGGGCTTCCTGGATCAGGCGTTTGGCCGTTTCGGGCATTTTTCCCCTGTACGCGGTAGCCGCCGAGCTGATGGACCGACTGCGGTGTCAGGCCAATATGGCCGACGACAGGAATCCCGGCCGTCGTCATGGCTTTAACGGCTTCACAGACACTGGCGCCACCTTCTAATTTTACGGCATCGCAGCCCGTTTCCTTCATCAAACGTCCGGCATTGTGAAGGGCCTGGCAGACACTTTCCTGATAGCTCATGAAGGGCATGTCGGCGACGACCAAGGCCCGTTTCGTCCCACGGACGACAGCTGCCGTATGGTGAACCATATCGTCCATGGTTACCGGAAGCGTCGACGTATGGCCCATGACGACGTTGCCCAGAGAATCGCCGACGAGGATCATGTCGATCCCGGCTTCGTCGACATTCTGCGCCATGACGTAGTCATAGGCCGTAATCATGGAAATGGGAGTCCCTTCCCCCTTCATTTTCTTGATGGTCAGATTCGTTACTTTCTTGTTCATTCGTGAACTCCTTCCGCCATCGCAAGGATTTGTTTCAGTACTTCATACTGGTTTTCCGTAATCGTTCCGTTTTCTAAAGAGAGTTCTCCGGCAGCCCGGCTAAAGGCACAGTAAGGCCCGACCAGCTCTTTCGGCATGGCGTCCAGGTGTTTGGCCACGGTCCCCGTATCGCCGCGCGACACAGGGCCGGTCAGGGCCTTTTGCCAGCGATCGGTACGTTCAAGGTTTCCCACCGTCCCTTTGAGGAGGGGCATCAAGGACTGTGCTGCCTCTCCGTCAGTCTCCGTCCAGCGCCGCATGAGTCGCTGCCCCAAGGCAACGGCCGTCACGACGTAATTGGAACAAAAACAGGCGGCTGCGTGATAGAGGACGCGTTCTTCCTGCGGCACAAAAAGAGGTTTACTGTCCAAGGCCTTGACGAGAAACAGAGCCGTTTCCTTGGCCCTATCATCGCCGTCGACAGCCATATAAATATGGCGCAGCAAATCTCCCGACGGCGCGGCAAAGCTCTGCAGCGGATGAAGGCTGCCCACAGAATACCCCAAAGCCGAGAGCGGCTCAAGAGAAGACAAGTCCATGGCACCGCTGCAGTGAAGAATGCAGGTCTCACGCCGATCAGCGCCAGTCAGCGAGTCCGCCAGCGATGCGGCCACACTCCCGATCACATCGTCCCGTACCGTCAGCAGCAGAACATCACAGTTCCGAAGAAGGGCTGCCCCGTCCGTATAGGCCTTGACCTTAAGGGACTGCGCCCGCTGCGTCGTATGTTCTTTTGTGGAACAAAGAATACCCTCAACAGCTGAAGGCATGGCTAAAACAAAAGAAGTGCCGACTCTGCCGGCACCAATAATCCCTAAACGCATGATGTACTCCCTCAAAAAAGCGCATTCCTCCCGGGAATGCGCACAAAAAGCCTACGTTTACAAAATTCGTCCCAGTCTTTCGATCCAAGCGACATGCTATGAAATTAATAAAATGCGCAACCGAGACAATATGCGGTACGGATCCCACGGATTCCGTCCAATCTCAGTTACATCTACAGAATACACTATTTGTGAAAATTTTACCAATATCATTTAGGAATAGACATTCATCTTCACCCCGCGCAATCGAGATACCCTTGTCAAGGCAAAAAAATAAACATATCCGAACTGGCATTTCTACCACATTCGGATATGTTTGCTTTGGTGGGCGGTAATGGATTCGAACCATCGACCCCCTCGATGTCAACGAGATACTCTAACCAACTGAGCTAACCGCCCTCAATATGAATTTGTCATGCGACTTTATTATTATAACGCATCTCCCCCATCTTGGCAAGTCCTTTTGATTATTTTTATTTTTCTCTTGACTTGGAGACGACTCCAATCGTTATAATGAACTACAAAGGAGGGACTACCTTGAAAATAAAAGATGTAAGTGAACAACTTCAAATCTCGCCGGACACGCTTCGTTACTACGAAAAGATTGGGCTCATCCGCAATGTGCCCCGCGATAAGAACGGCGTCCGCGATTATAGTGAAGAAAACTGCAAGAGCATCGCTTTTATCAAGTGCATGCGGGCAGCTAACGTTTCTATTTCCGGCCTGACGCGCTATATGGAGCTTTTCGAGCAAGGTGACGCCACTCGCAAGGAGCGGCGGGAAATTTTAATCCACGAACGCCAACAACTCCAAAGCAACTTACAGGATATCCAAGACGCCTTGGACCACTTGAACTGGAAAATTAAATTGTACGACGAAGGAAAATTCTAATTATAGACTGCCTTTTTCCAAAAAAGAAGAACAGGCGATTTTAAACATTTCACACCAAAAATCGACGCCGCCATGTCTTTTGCAAAATGTCTGCAAGAGTGCTGATTCCCATTGCAGCTTCAAGCTTTGACGCCGGTTACATCATTCACACAGGAGGTTACGTATTATGGAAAATATAACTCGGCGCGGCTTTTTAAAATTAGCCGGCAGTGCAGCTCTCGGCGTCGCTTTAGGAAAAGCCAATATCTTACCGGCCATGGCCCAGGCGCCGGTCGTAGGCAGTCAGGAAACGACGGCTCAATCCGGTCAGGCAGGCTCTTATGCCAAAGTCTATTACACCAAGCATATCGACGCCGAACACTTGATTAAATTGTACCAGAAGATCAATGAAGGCATTTACGGCAAGACGGCTATCAAGGTCCACACAGGTGAACAACACGGCCCTTATATCCTGCCTCGCGACATGGTCAAAGCCTTCCAGGCCCAGGTTCCTAACAGCAGCATCGTCGAAACGAATACGCTCTACCCGGGCGACCGCGATACGACAGAAAAACACCGCCGCACCTTAGAGGTCAATGGCTGGAATTTCTGCCCTGTCGACATCTTGGATGAAAAAGGCAACGTCATGATGCCCGTCCGCAACGGCCTGCACTTTTCGGAAGTATCCTTAGGCCGCAATATTACCGATTATGACTCCATGATCGTCCTGACCCACTTTAAAGGCCATGCCATGGGCGGCTACGGCGGTTCGCTGAAAAACATCGCCATCGGCTGTGCCGACGGTCAGGTAGGCAAACGACAGGTCCACGCCTTCCATGAATCCCGCGTCCCCGTCGGTTCCGACTGGTCGGACAACATGGTCCTCGAAGAAGGCTTTATGGAAAACATGGCCGACTGCGGCAAAGCCATTTGTGACTACTTCGGAAAACACATCGTCTTCCTCAATGTCCTGCGCTCTATGTCTGTCGACTGCGACTGCGCCGGTACTTCGGCTGCAAAACCGGTCATCCCCGATTTAGGCATGATGGCTTCGACGGATATCCTGGCCAATCGATCAAGCCAGCGTCGATTGGGTCTATGACCAGCCGGAAAGAGATAAGCACGATTTGGTAGAACGAATCGAATCCCGCCACGGCCTGCACCAGTTGACGGCCATGCGGAAATTAAGATGGGCAATGACAAGTATCAGTTGATCTCCATCGACTAAAACGGCAGCAAGCCTGACGCTTCACCCAGCAAGATCTGTCAATATGGAATAATGAAAGAGCCCTTATCCCTCCCCCACACCGTCCGTCGGTATGGGAGAGGAATACAGGGCTCTTTTTGGCATGCTGCCGTCTATTCTATATGTCTTTGAAGAGGAACATTCTCCCTTGGTACAAAAAAATTGCGGCTGCCAAAAGACAGCCGCAACTTTATATGAGAATCAGAAGATCCTCCAGAGGAACCCTTAGAAACAGGATTAGTTTTGCTTGTTTTCCGGAACGATGCGGACACGCTGGATGGTCGGTTTCCCGTCTTTATCCTTAGCGATCGTATCGATGCGGATGTACTTGAGTTCTGCAGAGAATTCGTTGGCCAAGCGATCCAACGTATCGTCGCCCTGGAGGGCTGCATTCGATGCAGCGCCTGCCATGATGGCACGATAAACAACTGCTGCAAATTCATAGCGGGTCATCATGCGGTTACCATCGAAGTTTCCATCAGGATATCCTTCAATGATGCCGAGATTATGAAGCTTGGTAACGTATTCGTAAGCCCAGTGGTTAGCCGGAACATCCGGGAAGAGTTCGTTGCCCTTAGACTCAATCGTGCCAGGATTCTGACCGGTCAACTGATTAATCATTTGACTCTGACGATTGACGATGTCTTCGAGTTTCGCTACGTCATCACGGAGGTGTTTGATTTCCTTAGCCATGCCAACACGAGAATTAGATACGTTGTTGCCTTGACCTACCTTGAAGGAAATACCGGCATTGACCATGTTTTCACCGCCGCCGATAGTGCCGCCGACCGAGAAGGTTGTATCTTCGTTCGGTTTGTAGAAGGCACCGAAAGCACCGGCGTTAGCGCCGCGATAGTGACCATAGCCGAAGGCGAAATCCCACTTATCATCAGGATCGAAGTCCTGCGGATGGAGGGCTGCCAAAGCAGCTGCACCGGCACCGACGCGGTTGATACGGTTATCGAGCTTATTGACCGTACCGCCCAAGCTGTTGATAGCCTGGTCGCGGAGAGCCAACTGGCTGCCATTGATAGCTTCGGTCGAACCGGCGGCTACCGTACCGTCAGCCACGCCGCTTACGACGTTGTTGCCCATGTTGATATTGCTGTCTTCGATAGTGATGTTACGATCGCTGTCAACGGTCTTAATGGTAAGACCATTATTATTTATTGTCGTATTGCCGGTCGTTACACTATCAAGATTCGTTAAGTTCTTGGCAAGTTTGATGTCGAGTCCATCGTTAGAGCTATTTCTTACGACACCGATGTTACCATCAGACAAGCGATTCGAATCAGCACCGCCGGTAAGTTTCAAGGTATCGCCCAGGCCTACGGTGACGCTATTATCGGCACCATCATCGCCCTGGAATACACGACCCTTATTGACTTTATCGCTAACGGTCTTCAGCTGATCTTCCGTAGCAGCACGGCCGGACTGAATATTATTGCCATCCCAGGTGGTATTATCCAAACCTGTGAGGTAATTACCCGTTGCCGGATTTTTGTCGCCAGCCGTGTTTTCCTGGTTGCCCAGAACGGCACCGCCTGCGGAGATTTGGCCTTTAGAACCATCCAGTTTCACCTGGTTGTCGCCGCTGCCGGCCGTAACGGTTGCACCGTTGCCATCGATGTTGACCTGCTTGGAGGCATCGGTATCACTGCCAAGGGTGATGTTGTCATTCAGGTTAACTTTGTTATCATCACCTACAGTAATGTTCTTACCGGATTGAGCTTTCTCTGCATCGGCCTGACTCTTAGCAATGGCGTAAACGTCACCGATATTAGCACCGTTGTTGTAGTTTTCCTGACCTGGCTGAGTCGTGTCATAGGTATTCCCAAGACCACTGCCTACGTTTTTGATTTGCTTATCACCGGCATTGATGCCATCTTTATCGATGGAGATACCGGAATCGTTAATCGCAATCTTATCCGCAACCACGCCATCATTATTGATGGTCGTATTGCCAGCCGTGAGGGAACCGTCAGTGCCAAGATCGACATCCTTATTCAAGCCAACTACGAGCTTACCATCTTTAACCGAGGTTACGGTATTACCGTCACCAGCAATGGCAATTGTATCGCCTAAATTCTGTTTTACAGAGTTATTGTCGTCAGCACTTAAGGCAAAACCGCCGCCTTTTGTTGCATCTGTAATATTTTCGACAGCATTGTTGACAGCGTTGGTCAAGTCACCAATATTAGCTGCGTTGTTGTAATTTTCCTGACCGGCTACAGATGTATCATAAGTATTGCCGGTTGTACCGCTGGCCACATTAGTGATCTGGTTGCCGCCATTGTTGAGGCCCTTATCAGTCAAGGTAACTGCCGACGTACCACTGCCTATAGTTACACCGCTATTGTTGACTACGGTGTTGCCCATAGTTACAGAACCGGTTTCGCCCAAGTTGATGTCTTTATTGAGCTTAACCGTCAACAGACCGTTTTCGTCCTCCTGGCTGGATACGACACCGATGTTGCCGTCGGTCAGGTCAGCTTCATTCTTAGCATTACCCTTTACATTGACCTGATTGTTCAACTTAACCTTAGACGCATCGCCAAAGTCACCACCGTACTTCATACCGTCATCAAGGGTTGCGACGGTCGAACCACCTACGGTAATTCTATCAATATCTGTACCAGCTAAGTTAGGAGCACTCGTTCCGGCTGCAATAGTCGCAGTGGAACCGTTAGCACCACTGGTCAAGGCGATAGAGCCATCAGCCCCGTTGATAGCGACGGAAGAACCATCGGCACCATTCAGTGTAATAGAGCTGTCTACGCCATCTGTGCCTTCATCATTGTTGGCACTACCTAAGGTGATGTTATCAGAGAGTTTGAGGTCATAATACGTCGTCAGGTTGTTATCTCTCTTTGTTTGAAGCAGTAAGTTCTTACCTTGATACTCTGAGGCGCCGCCTTCTGTACCTCCCTCAACGGTTACATAAGTATGTTGACCAGCTAATTTTCTAATTTCATTTAACTGGCTGCCATTGACAGCATCTGTAGAATCGTCGTTGATTGCTCCAGGCGCAACATTGATAATCTTATTGCCACCATTATTGAGGCCAGCATCCGTCAAGGATACAGGAGTACCGTTAGAAGGCGTAATGGTCATACCACTATTATTGATAACAGTGTTACCCATGGTTACGGATCCGTTAGAGCCTAAGTTGATGTCTTTATTGAGCTTAACTGTTAACAAGGCATTGTCGCCATCCTGGCTGGATACGACACCGATGTTACCGGTAGTCAAATCATCTTCAGACGTTGCTTCGCCTTTGACGTTAACCTGTTTGTTCAGTTTGACAGAGGCTACATCCCCGAAGTCGCCATAGTACTTCATGCCATCATCAAGGGTAGCCACCTGATGGTTCGTGCCTTTCGGATCGGTGTAAATGATACGAGTCATCGTTTCACCGTCTTTACCGTTGACGCCAGCTTCACCCGGTGTGGTATAGATGTCGGTCACTCCGTCTTTGCCATTGAGGCCGATGTGGCCTTCCAAGCCGTCGACGCCATCGACACCGTCTTTACCGGTAATGCTGACACCATCTTTGCCGTCGGCACCCTTAATCGAGATGCCGTCGTTGCCGTCGATAGTAACGACGTTGCCATCACTGCCATTGACACCGATAGATCCGTTCGTGCCATCTTTAGCTCCGATAGAGAGGTTGTCAGACAGGGCTACGGTGATGTTACCGTTTGTAGGATCCGTCGTAGTTGTAATATTCTGGCCGTCACCTACGATGCCCAGGGCTTCACCCAGGTCACGATGTACCGTGTCTCCACTATCGGCCGTGAAGTCCATGCCCTTATTAACCAGAGCATCGCTTACATTATTAAGGTCGCCGATGTTGGCTGCATTGGTATCCGTATTGTACGTCGGATTGCCGTCAGCATCGACACCATCGGAGCCGCTGGCTACGTTGGTAATCTGATTGCCACCATTGTTCAGGCCACCGTTGGTGAGGCTCACGGCTGTATCGCCGCTGCCGATGGTCATACCGCTATTGTTAACTACGGTGTTGCCCATCGTAACGGAGCCTTCAGTACCTAAGTCGATGTCTTTCACTAACTGAACTTTCAACTGACCATTAACGTTATTGACGCCAATGTTGTTTTCCGTCAGCTTGTCAGCATCGGCTCCACCAATGATGTCAAGCTGTTCGTTGAGTTTCTTGGCGATGACATTAGTACCATCTGCTTTCGCATTGTCGCCGGCGTACTTCTGACCGTCACTCATGGTTGCGATCGTTTCGCCGCCTGCCGTGATACGATCAACCGGGTTGCCTTCTACATTATTTACGCTGTCACCAGCCTTGATGGTAACCGTCGTGCCCGGTGTTCCGTCAGCGCCGGCAGGGCCGGTCAAGCCGATGGAGCCGTCAGCGCCGTTGATAACGACGGCCGAACCGTCTTTACCGTTGACGCCAATCTTACCGTCGACACCGTCTGTACCGTCAGCGCCGTCTTTCGCACCGATGGAGATATCGTTGCTCAAGGCGACCGTAATCTTGCCATTCGTTGCATCGGTCGTGGTCGTAATATTCTGACCGTCCCCTACGATACCCAGGGCTTCACCCAGGTCACGATGTACCGTGTCTCCACTATCGGCCGTGAAGTCCATGCCCTTATTAACCAGAGCATCGCTCACATTCTTAAGGTCGCCGATGTTGGCTGCATTGGTATCCGTATTGTACGTCGGGTTACCGTCAGCATCGACACCGTCAGCGCCGCTGGCTACGTTAGTAATCTGATTGCCGCCGTTGTTGAGACCGGTGCCGGTTAAGGTTACAGGGTTACCTGTGCCCGTGCCTGCTGCCGGAGTAATGGTAATGCCATCATTGTTCATTACCGTAGCACCGGTTGTGACAGAACCAGTATCGCCCAAGTCGACGTCTTTCACTAACTGAACTTTCAACTTGCCATCGACGTTATTAACACCAATGTTGTTTTCCGTCAGTTTATCGGCATCGGCACCGCCCACGATATCAAGCTGTTCGTTGAGTTTCTTAGCGATGACTTTCGTCGTATCCGTCTGGCCATTGTCTCCGGCGTACTTCTGACCGTCACTCATGGTTGCGATGGTTTCGCCGCCTGCCGTGATACGATCAACCGGGTTGCCTTCTACATTATTTACGCTGTCGCCAGCCTTGATGGTAACCGTCGTGCCCGGTGTTCCGTCAGCGCCGGCAGGGCCGGTCAAGCCGATGGAGCCATCAGCGCCGTTGATAACGACGGCCGAACCGTCTTTACCGTTGACGCCAATCTTACCGTCGACACCGTCTGTACCGTCAGCGCCGTCTTTCGCACCGATGGAGAGGTCATTGCTCAAGGCGACCGTAATCTTGCCATTCGTTGCATCGGCTGTGGTCGTAATATTCTGACCGTCACCGGCAATCTGGATGGTCTTACCGAGGTCTTGCTTAACAGCAGCACCGCTGTCGTCGGTCAAGCCGAAGCCGCCACCATTTTCCGCATTTTTAACGTCATTGATAGCTGTCGTCAAATCACCGATATTGGCTGCGTTGTTGTAGTCTTCCTGCCCTTCTACAGAAGTGTCGTAAGTAGTGCCGGTTGTACCACTGGCTACGTTAGTAATCTGATTGCCGCCGTTGTTGAGACCGGTGCCGGTTAAGGTTACAGGGTTACCTGTGCCCGTGCCTGCTGCTGGAGTAATGGTAATGCCATCATTGTTCATTACCGTAGCACCGGTTGTGACAGAACCAGTATCGCCCAAGTCGATGTCTTTCACTAACTGAACTTTCAACTGACCATTAACGTTATTGACGCCAATGTTGTTTTCCGTCAGTTTGTCAGCATCGGCTCCACCAATGATGTCGAGCTGTTCGTTGAGTTTCTTGGCGATGACTTTCGTCGTGTCAGTCTGGCCATTGTCGCCGGCGTACTTCTGACCGTCACTCATGGTTGCGATGGTTTCACCGCCTGCCGTGATGCGATCAACCGGGGTTCCTTCTACATTATTTACGCTGTCGCCAGCCTTGATGGTAACCGTCGTGCCCGGTGTTCCGTCAGCGCCGGCAGGGCCGGTCAAGCCGATGGAGCCATCAGCGCCATTGATAACGACGGACGAACCGTCTTTACCGTTGACGCCAATCTTACCGTCGACACCGTCTGTACCGTCAGCGCCGTCTTTCGCACCGATGGAGATATCGTTGCTTAAGGCAACGGTAATCTTGCCATTCGTTGCATCGGCTGTGGTCGTGATATTCTGACCGTCACCGGCAACTTGGATGGTCTTGCCCAGGTCCTGCTTAACAGCAGCACCGCTGTCGTCGGTCAAACCGAAGCCGCCGCCATTTCCGCATTCTTAACGTCATTGATAGCTGTCGTCAAATCACCGATATTGGCTGCGTTGTTGTAGTCTTCCTGCCCTTCTACAGAAGTGTCGTAAGTAGTACCAGTTGTACCGCTGGCTACGTTGGTAATCTTGTTACCACCGTTATTAAGGCCTGTTCCGGTCAAGGTTACAGGGTTACCCGTAGACGGTGTAATGGTAACGCCATCGTTGTTGACAACCGTAGCCCCTGTGGTGACAGAGCCGGTCGAGCCTAAGTTGATGTCTTTATTGAGCTTAACCGTCAACAGACCATTGTCACCAGTCTGGCTGGATACAACACCGATATTGAAATCAGTAAGATCAGCTTCATTTGCAGCATTACCTTTTACGTTAACTTGGTTGTTCAACTTGACGTTGGAAACACTACCGAAGTCACCGCCGTACTTCATGCCGTCATCGAGGGTAGCGACCGTCGCACCACCTACGGTGATACGATCAATGGGCGTACCGGTTACGTCATTAACGGGGTCAGCAACTTTAATCGTTACCGTCGTGCCCGGTGTTCCGTCAGCGCCGGCAGGGCCAGTCAAGCCGATAGAGCCGTCAGCACCGTTAAGCGCTACGCCAGAACCGTCTTTGCCGTTGACGGCCACTTTACCGTCTTCACCATCCGTACCTGCGGTACCGATGGAGAGATCGTTGCTCAAGCCTACGGTGAGTTTTTTACCATCAGCATCGGCAATGGTCGTAATATTACCGTCGCCGGCGATTTGGATGGTCTTACCCAGGTCTTGCTTAACAGCTGTGCCGCTGTCATCGGTCAAGCCGAAGCCGCCGATTGCATCTTTACCGGTACCATCAATAATCGCATCGCTTACAGATTTCAGCTGGTCTTCCGTAGCTGCACGACCGCTTACGATGTCAGGGTTAGTCATATCCCAAGTCGTATTTTCTAAACCGGTTACATAACTACCGGATTCAGTATAGCCATCGCCTGTGAGTACCGATTGATTACCGATCACAGCATCGCCGGCTTCTACCGTATTTAATCCGGTAATATCTTTCGCCAGGCGAACGGTCAATTTAGCATTATCGCTATCTTGTTCAGCAACGATGCCAATGTTGTTGCCAGTGGATAATTTGGTAGAATCCGTTTCTCCACCGACAATATTGACGGTCTTATTCAGTTTCACGGCAGCAGAACCAGTATCACCGGTGTATACCATACCATCGTTCAAAGTAGCAACGGTCTGGTCACCAATAGTAATTCTATCAGCTGCCGTACCTGTTACATCATTAGCACTGCCCGCCTTAATCGTAACCGGCGAGCCGTCAGCCGTGTTCAAGGTAATAGATCCGTTGGAGCCATCGATAGCCACAGAGGATCCGTCTGCACCGTTCACGGTAATGGAGCTGTCTGTACCGGCTGTCCCGGCGGTGCTGTCAGCTGCGCTGCCTAAGGTAATCTTATCGGCAAGCTTGAGGTCATAGGTCGTCTTATCGCCAGCAGTAGTAGCTGCAAGCTGCAAGTTTTTGCCTGCATAATTATCACTAGTACCTGCCGGTGTACCACCTTCAACTGTAACAGCTGTAGCTGCTGCTTTCAACTGGCCGTAATTGACAGCATCCGTGTTAGCTGTGCCTGCTCCCACATTAGTGATTGTATTACCACCGTTATCGAGGCCTGTGCCCGTTAATTTTACAGGGTTACCGGTTGTTGGGGTAATAGTTACGCCATCATTATTAATAACAGTAGCACCTGTTGTTACAGAACCTGTATCACCAAGTTTAAGATCTTTATTTAACTTAACTGTTAAGAGACCGTTAGCTCCCTCCTGACTGGATACCACACCGATATTGCCTGTAGTGAGGTCACCTTCAGTTGTTGCTTCGCCTTTGACGTTAACTTGATTATTCAATTTAACCTTGGAAACAGTACCGAAGTCGCCGCCATACTTCATGCCGTCGTCGAGGGTTGTCACCGTCGCACCACCTACGGTAACGCGGTCAATGGGCGTTCCGGCCAAGTTATTAACTTGAGTACCCGGTGCAATCGTAATCGTTGCGCCAGGAGTTCCGTCAGCGCCGGCAGGACCTGTTAAGCCGATAGTACCGTCAGCACCGTTGATAACGACGGACGAGCCGTCTTTACCGTTGACACCAATCTTGCCATCAGTACCATCTGTACCTGACTTACCAACAGAGATATCGTTGCTCAATCCTATAGTAAGTTTATTGCTGTCAGCATCGGCAGTGGTCGTAATATTACCATCACCTGCAAGTTGAATCGTTTCACCAAGGCTATCTTTAACGGCTGCGCCATTATCATCAGTTAAACCAAAGGCGCCAGTACCGGTCGAAATGGCATTCACCTTGTCGTTGATCGCTTTGAGCTGATCTTCCGTTGCGGCCCGTCCGCTTACGGCATCTGGATTAGCCGTATCCCAAGCTGTATTACTTAAACCTGTTAAGTAAGTACCAGTCTGAGATACACCGCTGGCCGTGGTTACCGTCTGGTTACCCAAGACGGCTGTACCAACAGTTACAGAACCGGTATCACCTAAGTCGATGTCTTTTACTAACTGAACTTTTAACTGGCCATTGACGTTATTGACGCCAATGTTGTTGTCCGTCAATTTAGTTGCGTCAGCACCGCCAACGATATCGAGCTGTTCGTTGAGTTCTTTCGCAATGACTTTCGTCGTGTCCGTCTGGCCGTCATCACCGGCGTACTTAAGACCATCGCTCAAAGTAGCAACGGTCTGGCCGCCTACCGAAATACGGTCTACAGAGGTACCGGCCAGGTTATTGGCACTAGTACCGGCCTGGATGGTTACCGGCGAACCGGAACCGGTGTTCAGAACGATAGAGCCGTTGGAGCCATTAATAGCTACGGCCGAACCGTCTGTACCTTTAGTAGTGACGGAGCCATCAGCACCATTAACAACTACGGAAGAGCCGTCAGCACCGTTCAGGGTAATAGAGCTGTCGGTGCCGGTTGTCCCCGTCGTGCTGTCAGCTGCGCTGCCTAAGGTAATGTTATCAGCCAGTTTTATATCATAGGTCGGTGAGCCATTGGCTGTAGTGGATGCGTTCACCTGCAAGTTGCTGCCTGCATAGGTTCCATCCGTCGGTGCAGCGGTACCACCGTCAACCGTAATCTCGGTTGTTTTTCGATTCGCCAATAGCTATCTGGGCGATTCGCTGTTCTAACTGAGTTACGTTAACAGCATCGGTACCATCTGTACCGGCAGCAACGTTGGTAATCTTATTGCCGCCGTTGTTAAGGCCACCGTCAGTGAGGCTTACAGCCGTATCACCACTGCCAATGGTTACACCGCTGTTATTAACGACAGTGTTGCCCATGGTAACGGAACCTGTGGATCCCAGATTAAGATCTTTATTCAATTTCACGACTAAGAGACCGTTGTCGCCAGCCTGGCTGGATACGACACCGATGTTTCCTGTCGTGAGGTCAGCTTCTGTCGTCGCCTCCCCTTTTACATCAACTTGATTATTCAACTTGACATTGGAAACGGTACCGAAGTCGCCGCCGTACTTCATACCGTCATCTAATGTCGCAACAGTAGCACCGCCTACGGTAATTCGGTTAATCGGCGAACCGGTTACGTCATTGACACTGGAACCTGCCTGAATTGTTACAGGAGAACCGGAGCCGGTATTCATGACGATAGAACCGTTGGAGCCATTGATAGCTACGGAAGAACCGTCCGTACCATTCACGGTAACGGTGCCGTTTTCACCATCTGTACCGGTTGTACCAACTGCAACGGTGTTGCTCAAGCCTACGGTGATTTTACCATTCGTCGCATCACTGGTAGTCGTGATGTTGCCGTCACCGGCAATATTTAAGGTTTCCCCTAAATTACGATGTACGGTATCACCACTGTCGGCCGTGAAGTTCAAACCTTCATTGGTTAATTCGGTCTTAGCTGCATCGGTAATATTTTTAATGTCACCGATGTTAGCACCATTGGTAAGATTAGTGTACGTCGGGTTACCACTAGCATCGACACCATCGGAGCCGCTGGCTACGTTGGTAATCTGTTTGCCGCCGGCATTGATACCGTCAGTTGTGACAGACGGACCATTGGTGATGGTCAATCCACCAGTCGTGAGGGTCGTATCGCCGACTTTCACACCGTCATTGTTAACAACGGTATTGCCAGTCGTGACTGAACCGGTCGAGCCCAAGTCGATATCTTTATTTAGGCTGACTTCAAGGGCTCCGTCTTTAACGGCCGTCGTGATATTGGAGGTACCCGTCGGATTTTCAGTCGTAGCGGTACCATCGGTGACTCCGCCTTTGACGGTAATGGTCTTGCCGAGGTCCTGCTTAACCGTGGTGCCGCTGCCATCGGCAAGGCCGAAGCCACCGGTTGCGTTTTCACTGGTGCCATCGGCAACAGCAACGACTGCATCGCTTACGGTCTTCAGCTGATCTTCCGTAGCTGCACGACCGGTTACGATATCCGGATCGGATACATTCCAAGTCGTGTTATCCAAGCCGGTTACATAGCTGCCGTCTTGAGCCACACCACCGGCCGTAACGACACCTTGGTTACCGATGACAGCATCGCCGGCTTCTACGGTATTCAAGCCGGTAATGTCTTTCGCCAGGCGAACGGTCAATTTGCCATTGTCTCCGTCTTGGGCGGCCACAATGCCAATGTTGTTGTCGGTCGATAATTTGGTAGCATCCGTTTCTCCACCGACAATATTGACGGTCTTATTCAGTTTTACGGCGGCAGAACCGGTATCACCGGTGTATACCATGCCGTCATCAAGGGTAGCTACGGTCGCGCCGCCTACGGTAATACGGTCAATAGATTTGCCGTTTACGTCATTAGCGGCAGGACCTGCGGCGATAGTCGCAGTAGAACCATCAGCACCGGTTAAGGTGATAGAACCATCTACACCGCCTGTTCCGTCACTGCCGTTAGCACTACCTAAGGTAAGGTTATCAGCCAGTTTCACATCATAGGTCGTAGAACCGTTAGTTTCCGTCTTTTCGGTTACTTGTAAGTTAGTACCTGTATAGTTACCATCGGTACCAGCTGCCGTGCCGCCTTCAACCGTAAGATTCGTCTTGCTGCCTTCACCGGCATTCACATCTTGGATGGCCTTGGTCAGCTGATCCACATTGACCGCATCCGTGCCTTTAACACCGGTTGCCACATTGCTGATGACATTGTTGCCGTTGTCGAGACCAGAGCCGGTCAAGGATACAGGGTCACCCGTAGACGGAGTAATGGTAATGCCATCATTGTTGACGACGGTATTTCCGGTCGTTAAGGAACCTGTAGAACCTAAGTTGATGTCTTTATTGAGTTTAACCGTCAACAGGGCATTGTCGCCGTCCTGACTGGATACGACGCCGATGTTGCCTGTCGTGAGGTCTGCTGCCGTGGTTGCTTCGCCCTTGACGTTAACTTGATTATTCAACTTCACCGTGGCAAGAGTACCAAAATCGCCATAGTACTTCATGCCGTCATCAAGGGTTGCCACCGTCGAACCACCGACCGTAATACGGTCAATGGGCGTACCGGCCAAGTTATTCACTTGAGATCCCGCTGCAATCGTTACCGGCGAACCGGAGCCGTTGTTCATGACGATAGAGCCGTCAGAGCCATTGATAGCAACGGAAGAACCGTCCGTACCATTCACGGTAACGGTACCATTTTCACCATCTGTACCGGTTGTACCAACTGCAACGGTGTTGCTCAAACCTACCGTAATTTTGCCATTCGTCGCATCACTGGTAGTCGTGATGTTGCCGTCACCGGCAATATTTAAGGTTTCCCCTAAATTACGATGTACGGTGTCACCACTGTCGGCCGTGAAATTCAAACCGTCGTTGGTTAATTCGGTCTTCGCTGCATCGGTAATATTTTTAATGTCACCGATGTTAGCGCCATTGGTAAGATTATTGTACGTCGGGTTACCACTAGCATCGACACCATCGGAGCCGCTGGCTACGTTGGTAATCTGTTTGCCGCCGGCATTGATCCCTTCAGTCGTGACGGACGGGCCGTTGGTGATGGTCAAGCCATCGGTTGCAAGTTTTGTATCGCCAACGGTTACACCATCATTGTTGATGACCGTGTTGCCCGTCGTGACCGAACCGGTTGAGCCTAAGTCGATATCTTTATTCAAGCTGACTTCAAGAGCTCCGTCTTTCACAGCCGTCGTGATGTTAGATGTACCCGTCGGATTTTCAGTTGTAGTCGTTCCGTCGGTAACACCGCCTTTGACGGTAATGGTCTTACCGAGGTCCTGTTTAACCGTTGTGCCGCTTTCATCGGCAAGACCGAAGCCGCCGGTTGCGTTTTCACTGGTACCGTCAGCAAGAGCATCGCTTACGGTCTTCAGCTGATCTTCCGTAGCTGCACGGCCACTTACGATGTCAGGATTGGAGACATTCCATGTCGTGTTATCCAGACCAGTTACATAGCTGCCCGTTTGAGCAACACCACCTGCTGTCGTTGTCGATTGATTACCTAATGTAGCATCGCCGGCCGTTACAGTGTTCAAACCGGTAATATCTTTCGCCAGGCGAACGGTCAGTTTGCCATTGTCGCCGTCTTGTTCGGCAACGATGCCAATATTGTTGTCCGTAGATAACTTCGAAGAATCGGTTTCACCGCCGACAATATTGACAGTCTTATTCAATTTAACGGCGGCCGTACCGGTATCACCGGTGTATACCATGCCGTCATCAAGGGTTGCGACTGTCGCGCCGCCTACGGTGACACGATTAATAGAATTACCGTTGACGTCGTCAGCAGCCGTACCGGCTTTAATCGTAACCGGCGAACCGTCAGCCGTGTTCAGGGCGATGGAGCCGTCAGCACCGTTAATAGCTACTGCCGAACCATCAGCACCATTTACGGTAATGGAGCTGTCCGTACCGGTTGTACCGGCTTCAGTATCAGCTGCGCTGCCTAAGGTAATGTTATCGGCCAGTTTCACATCATAAGTCGTAGCACCGGTCGTTTCTGTTTTTTCAGTAAGCTGCAAGTTGCTGCCTGTGTAATTACCGCCTGTACCGGCCGCAGTGCCTCCTTCGACAGTAAGGTTCGTTTTGCTGCCTTCACCGGAGCTTACCCCCTGAATAGCCTTTGTCAACTGACCCACGTTAACAGCATCCGTATCGGCTGTACCGGCAGCAACGTTGATAATCTTTTGATTGCCATTGTCGAGACCGGAACTGGTCAAGGATACAGGATCACCGGTGGTCGGTGTAATCTTAATACCATCGTTATTAACAACCGTGTTACCTGTGGTTAAGGAACCGGTCGAACCTAAGTCGATGTCTTTATTCAATTTAACAGTCAAAAGACCATTATCGCCATCCTGATTGGATACGACACCGATATTGCCCGTCGTAAGGTTCGCTTCTGTCGTCGCTTCCCCTTTTACGTTAACCTGATTATTCAATTTAACGTTAGAAACGGTACCGAAGTCGCCGCCGTATTTCATGCCATCATCCATAGTGGCAACAGTCGCGCCGCCTACGGTAATGCGATCAATAGGAGTGCCGGCTAAGTTATTAACTTGAGTGCCCGCTGCGATAGTTACGGGTGAGCCGTCAGCTTTATTCAAAGCGATAGTACCGTCAGCACCATTAATGGCAACGGAAGAACCATCGGTACCGTTAACGGTAACCGTACCGTTGACACCGTCTGTACCTGTCGTACCGACGGAAACAGTATTGCTCAAGCCTACGGTAATCTTGCCATTGGTAGCATCTGACGTAGTCGTGATGTTGCCGTCACCGGCAATATTTAAGGTTTCTCCTAAGTTACGGTGTACAGCATCACCGCTGTCGGCCGTGAAATTCAGGCCATCATTGGTTAATTCGGTCTTAGCTGCATCAGTAATATTTTTAATGTCACCGATATTAGCACCATTGGTAAGCGTATTATACGTCGGGTTATTGTCAGCATCTGTACCATCGGAACCGCTGGCTACATTGGTAATCTGTTTGCTGCCAGCATCGATGCCCGTCGTCGTTACGGACGGACCATTGGTGATGGTTAAGCCTCCTGTAGCGAGAGCTGTATCACCGACTTTTACGCCGTCGTTATTGACAACGGTGTTGCCTGTGGTGACAGAGCCAGTATCTCCTAAGTTGATATCTTTATTGAGTTTAACCGTCAACAGGCCATTGTCGCCGTCCTGGCTGGATACGACGCCGATGTTGCCCGTCGTAAGGTCAGCTTCAGAGGTAGCTTCGCCCTTGACGTTAACCTGGTTGTTCAGTTTTACAGACGAAGTCGTGCCGAAGTCACCGCCGTATTTCATGCCGTCATCAAGAGTTGCGACGGTCGCACCACCTGCGGTAATGCGGTTAATGCTCGTACCGGCTAAGTTAGGCGCACTGGTTCCGGCTGCAATAGTCGCCGTCGAACCGTCATTACCGGTCAGAGTGACAGAGCCGGTAGATCCATCAACGGCTACGGAAGATCCGTCCTTGCCGTTAACAGTCACAGAACCATCGACACCGTCTGTACCTGTGCTGCCTAAGGTAATGTTATCAGCCAGTTTCATGTCATAGGTTTTCGAGCCATCGGTAGCTGTAGTAGATGTTACTTGTAAATTACTACCTGCATACGTGCCACCTGTGCCGGCTGCCGTGCCGCCTTCAACGGTAATCGATGTTGTCGTACCGGAACCACCGGAAATATTTTGAAGTTCTTTCCACAACTGACTGCCGTTAATAGCATCGGTAGAAGTTTCACTAATTTCACCAGGCGCAACGTTAATAATCTTATTATTACCGTTGTCGAGACCGGAACTTGTTAAGGATACAGGGTCACCGGTAGCCGGGGTAATGGTAATGCCACTATTATTAACAACGGTATTCCCCATCGTTAAGGAACCTGTGGAGCCTAAGTTAAGGTCTTTATTGAGTTTAACCGTTAACAGAGCGTTATTGCCATCCTGGCTGGATACGACGCCGATGTTGCCCGTCGTAAGATTAGCTTCCGTCGTTGCTTCGCCCTTGACGTTAACTTGATTGTTCAATTTTACAGACGCAACACTGCCAAAGTCACCATAGTACTTCATGCCGTCATCAAGAGTTGCGACGGTCGCACCACCGACAGTAATACGGTTAATAGAAGTACCGGCTAAATTGGGCGCACTGGTGCCTGCTGCAATAGTCGCCGTCGATCCGTCCGTACCGGCCAAAGCGACAGAGCCTGTGGCACCATCAACAGCTACGGAAGAACCGGCAGCCCCGTTAACCGTAAGGGAGCCGCTTTCACTGCCTGATTCCCCAAGAGCCACGGTATTTTTCAAACCTACGGTAATCTTTTTACCATCCGCATCAGCGGTAGTCGTGATGTTACCGTCACCGGCAATCTGGATTGTCTTGCCCAGGTCTTGTTTAACTGCTGTATTATTGTCATCCGTCAAGCCGAAGCCGCCAGTTGCGTTTTCACTGGTGCCGTCGATAATAGCATCGCTTACGGTTTTCAGCTGATCTTCCGTAGCTGCACGGCCGCTTACGATATCCGGATTGGCTACATTCCACGTCGTGTTATCCAAACCGGTTACATAGCTGCCTTCTTGAGATGTACCACCAGCTGTAGTAGCGGTTTGATTACCTAAGATAGCATCGCCGGCCGTTACGGTATTCAAACCTGTAATATCTTTCGCCAAGCGAACGGTTAATTTACCATTATCACCGTCTTGAGCGGCTACGATGCCAATGTTATTGTCGGTCGATAATTTGGTAGAATCAGTTTCACCGCCAACAATATTGACGGTTTTATTCAATTTTACAGCGGCCGTTCCGGTGTCGCCGGTGTAGACCATGCCGTCATCAAGGGTTGCTACAGTCGCACCGCCTGCGGTAATACGGTTAATAGAAGTACCGTTGACGTCGCTAGTCGCCGTACCGGCTGCGATGGTAGCCGTAGAACCGTCGGTACCGGTTAAAGCCACAGAACCGGTTGCCCCATCAACGGCTACGGAAGAACCACCGGTACCGTTAACAGTAAGGGAGCCGTCCGTGCCAGTCGTGCCGGTGCTGCCTAAGGTAACCTTATCAGCTAATTTAAGGTCATAAGCGATAGAATTGGTGCCTGTCGTCGACGTAATTTGTAAGTTGTTGCCTGTATACGTACTGTCGGTACCGGCTGCCGTGCCGCCTTCAACGGTTACCGTAGTCGTTGAACCGGAGCCACCGCTAACACCGGCGATAGCCTGATTCAATTGACTTACGTTAACACCATCGGTGCCAGCTGTACCGGCAGCAACGTTGGTAATCTTATTGCCTCCATTATTGAGGCCCGTACCGGTCAGAGATACAGCGGTGCCACCACTGGGTCTGATAGTAATGCCGTTACCGCTAAGGGTTGTGGCATTGCCGGTGGTCGGATTGGTCAAATAGATTGTTTCCAAGCCACGGAGAGTTTTATTTAAGAGAAGGGTAACCTTGTTGTCACTGATTACGCTACCGATATTCGGGCTAGTGGAAAAATCAGACTGATAGTACAGTGTATTGTCTACGCCACCGGTAATCTTCAAGGATTCATTCAAAAGTTTAGTCGCTGTACGCGGTGTGTTGTCCGAGCCATATTGTGTGGATCCACTGGCTTGGAAATCACCGGTAGTAGCCAGCATGGTATTGGTCCACTGCTTCATGTTCACGGCATCCGTATCATACTGACCGGCTGCTAAACCGGTGAGTTTACGGGTCACGGAATTTCCGGCAAAGCCATCTGTACCAATGGAAACGACACCAGCACTGCTGTTCCATACGCCACCGCTGGTAGTACCGGCATTGCCTTTGGTAGAAAGCCAGCTGCTCCATGTACTGTCCTGAACATTCCAGCCCTGGCTGGTAGTATCTGTTGATCGCTCTGTAGTGGATCCAGAACCAATGGCCACACTAGTTGCAATCTTGGCCGTAGCAGCACTGCCTAATGCAATAGCACTAGCCGCCGAAGAATCTATAGCAGCCGTTTTACCAATAGCAATAGAATTCCCAGCCGGAGCGACGGTCTGATAACCGATAGCAATGGCGTCCGGATCCGTTGAAGCTGTACCAGCAGAGGCTTCTCGACCAATAGAGATACTTCGCGTACCTAACGATTTTGCCAAATAGCCAAAAGATATAGCACTACCGGCACTGGCGACCGTATCATAACCAATAGACATAGAATAAGAACCACTTGCATTTGCATTAGTCCCTTGGGCCATAGCACCGCCACCGCTGGCTACTGCATTATAACCGAAAGCACTGGCTCGGACGCCGGCGGTAGTAGCATTACGGCCTACAGCCATAGCATTTTCACCACTAGCATTTGCAGATGCACCGACGGCAATGTTTCCTTGATTTGTAGCTTGCGCACCCGACCCCGTAGCTACTGCATAAATCGCGCTCGCATTAGAGTTTTTACCAATGGCAACGGCTTCAATCGCGGTAGCCGAACTCGCACCACCAATTGCTACCGTAAAGCCCGAAGTCGATTGAGATGCAGCACCGATGGCAACCGCAGAGTCTCCATTTGCATCATATGAGGTCCTAGAAGTATCCGTATTACCGGCAATAGCATTATTACCAATAGCGATAGTATTCGTAGAATACGAGCGAGTATTTGTACCAAAGCCCATAGCATTTTCATAGGCTAGTGTGCCGCCGTCAGGTTGACCGACGACAACATTTTGACCGATAGCAATACCATGAACCGCATTTGATCGGTTGTTAGAACCTAAAATAACCGAGTTACCGGCACGACCGTAGGCAATATTGTCGTGACCGATTAGGACCCGGCCGCCGAAAGCCGAACTCGTGTTAGACCCATTAGGCGTATCTTCTGACGGCCCATAGTTCGCCGTTATGGCAGTCTGATTTGCGCCGATTACAACGTCATTAAGACTATAAGCTATGGCATTATAGCCGATAGCAACGGCTTTATTATTAGTGGCTCCTGCCGTACCGGCAATACTGCCTAGACCAAAAGCAAGGGAATAATCATTGGCAGCCGTACCACCGGCTATAGCTGCCGCATTGGTGCCGCTCGCCGTCGAACCGTTACCGACAGCTACAGAGTTAGTACCGCTTGCATTGGATCCGCCGCCTGCAGCCACGTTTGTGGTCCCACTAATAGTCCCCCAGGCATTGGTTGCAAATGCCGGAAACGTTAGGGTTGAAGCAATCCCCAAGGACAGACTGGTCACGACGGCCAGCCGCAGCAGGCTATGGGGTACGCGCGACGTGTGCTGCGATTTTGTTTTACTATTTCTCTTAGCAAGTTCTGAAACGACTATGTAGGCATTTCTCACCTTACTCCAAACGACCTTGTAGATCTTATTCATAAAAAAACCTTCCTCCTTTTAAATCCCAATAACAACTCGTAAAAAACGGATGTACTCGGAATCTATCCTGACAGTAGGCAAATCTAGGACCTGTCAGGATCTGTCAATGACTTGTGATGTATGGTTACAACAAAAAAAATACCGTCTCGGTAAATCGTTCCCCCGTTGAAACGATCAATCACAGGTCATGCTGTCAACACCCCTTCCTGCTGTGATGTTTTTTCAATGAAACGTATACACTCTAACGATAAGTTACACTTCAAAAAATAAAATTGGGACCACATAAAAACTTATTTATAAATATCATTTCTCTTTTAATATTTGACAATACTCATCCACAAAGTTTTATTTATTTTGTTTTATTATTGAAGTTGTAAGCTAAATCATGTACTACAAATACGCTAGTTATCCCAATTTATCTTTATATTATAATGTGGATTGTTTTAATCTTTGATATAGTATATCATTCTGTCAAATAACTTGTAAAGCTTATCTATAAGAAATTTTGTGTCTTTACATAAATATTAACACCATAAAAAATATAAATTTTCTCTAACAAAGTATATCATGTGTCAATATATTACAATTTTAACTATAAGAAAGGGCCCCTATTCCCTTTTATAGAAAGGCGAAAACAAAAAGGACAACATAATTTCTATATAAAAAAACAGCCGAATTGGGATATATCGGCTGTTTCTGGAATACATCTATTGTTTAGCATATCTTGTCCCAAATAAGCGTATAGATCACTAATCAGGACATAATTTGTCTATAATACACCTATTATTCGCAAAAGTTTTGAATAATTTTTCTGATTCAAAAGGGCAAAAAGAAAAAGCCCGGTTGTATCATTACTCAAAGAATAATGGATACAACCGGGCTCATGTATGGTGGGCGGTAATGGATTCGAACCATCGACCCCCTCGATGTCAACGAGATACTCTAACCAACTGAGCTAACCGCCCATACAGCGCAAGTTTCATGCGACTTGTATAGTATACCGTGTTTTCGTCTTCTTGGCAAGTCTTTTTTATTATTTTATCTTTTCCAATTCTACCTCCATTTGGCGCTCGGTCAGGACGCCGCGATAAGGAAAGCTCATCTGGCCGCCCCGGGCGATGAAGATGACCTGCGGCACGTCGGCGATGCCGTAGTCACGAAAAAGTTGGCCGTCACCGCCATAGACGGGGATCCCGTAGCCTTTCTTGCGGCAGTAGGCTGCCCCCTTGTCAGCATCGGGACCGGTAGGCACGGCGACAAAGGTAACGTCCGCTCCATACTTCTGATACATCTCTTCCAGAAGGGCTAAGTTCTTCAGGCTGTCGTCGCTCCAGACGGCCCAGAAAAAGAGACAGACCGGTTTTTGATTATATAAGTCCTGCAGGCGCACGTCACCATCTTCACCGTAGAGCCGTTCATCAGGGGCCAGCATTTCCGTTTCGGCCCGGCTCACTTCTTCGGCCGCTTCTATTGTCGCCGAGCTGTAGGCATCGGGTTCTTTTTCGGGCCAAAAAAAGAGGCTGAGCACGACGCAGACGGCGGCTAAGCATACCAGTACTTTCGTTTTTGTCCTCATGATTTCTCCTTTCGTCTATTATACCCGACTGACGAATAAACTTCAAACGACCGCAAGGCCCAAAAAAGGGACCGTGCTGAAGGTAAGGCACAGTCCCTGAATCCGGGGAAAATGAAATATATGAGACGCCTCAGGCGTGAATATAGATACGGACGGCACGATTGATGAGGTTGATTTTCCGTCCATAGAAGAGATAATACAAGACGAAGCAGGCAGCGGCGATGACACCGGCTACAATGTAGAGCTGCGGGAAGGTCAAGAGGCCCTGGAGGCTGCCGAGAACGTAAGGACCGACGCCGATGCCGAGGTCAAGGGCGACGAAGTACGTCGACAAGGCAACGCTGATACGGTAGGGCGGCGTCAATTTGATGCAGACGGCCTGACCGTTCGACATGAAGGTCCCATAGCCGAGGCCGACGAAGACGCCGGACAAGAGGAGCTGCCACGAAGTCCCTGTAATGCTGAGCAGGAAGAGGCCGATGGCAAGACAGATGTAGCAAGGATAGAGGACGTAGTTTTCGCCTTTGCGGTCGAAGATGATGCCCGTCAGCGGACGAGTCAAGGTAATGACGACGGCGTAGACGACGAAGAAGAAGGTCCCGGCTTCGACTAAGTTGATTTCCCGGGCATAAGCGGCCAGGAAGGTCAGGACGCTGGAATAGGCAAAGCCCATGAAGAAACCGATGATGGAGATGACCATGACGCGGTATTCGACGTAGTTGTCGAGGGTCATGGCTTTCATCTTGGCGATCTGTTCGGACGTCAGTTCAATTTCATTGATATGAAGGATGATGCAGCCGATCATGCACAGGCCGACCAAGACGGCGCAGAGGGTAATGATGAAGGTGAAGTTGGTAATGACGATGAGGAGCATGCCCAAGAAAGGACCGACAGCAGCGGCCAGGCTGGTGCTGAGGCCGTAATAGTTGATGCCCTGGCCTCTCTTTTCAGGCGGAATACAGGAGGCAACGATGGTGTTGGTCGCCGTCGATACGATGCCGTAAGCCATGCCGTTGAGGAAGCGGATTACGTAGAGAATAGCTAGATTCGGGATATAGAAATACAATAAGGTCGTTACGAAGTAAAAGATGATGCCGCCATAAAGAGACATGCGGCGGCCGTAGAGTTCAATGGCCTTGCCGAACTGAAGGCGTGCCAAGAGGGTGCCGACGATGAAGATGCCCGATGCCAGTCCCGCTTCCCCTAAAGAGGCGTGGAGTTGGTCTTTAGCGACGACGGCGATGATGACCATTAACAGATAATAGATGAGGTAGACGACGAAGTTGATTCCCGTATCAAGCAGGAAATCCTTGTTCCAAAGTGATTGATTTGACATACAGCATTCACTGCTCCTTTCGTATTTGCAAGCTAGATTCTACACCTTCCGCCGCCCCTTGTATAACAGAAAAAAAAAGATATTTGTCATCGTTTTTTTTGATGACAAATATCTTTCATGGACTAGGTTTCAATGTGGTAGACGCGGCGGATATACTCGACAAATACTTGGATGGCAGCGTACTTAGGATTCTTTTTTTTGTAGACCAAATAGCATGGCAAATGGATAGGCGGATCGAGCTGAGCGTAGTTTTCGACGACGCCCATAGCCCGTAAAAATCGTTCGGGCAGCAAGGCCCCGATCTGGTTCTGCTGACAGTAATTGAGCATGGCATAGGGCGTAGAGAACCAGGCTTTCGTCTTCTGGGGCTGACAGTCCTGGGCTTCAAAATAACGGCCGATATAGGCGTTCATCTCATACTGCGGCGAATATTGCGCCAAGGGCTCTGCTGCTACGTCTTTCGCGGGAATGGAAGTACCGCTGACGTCGAGACCCGGCTTATAGTAGACGATGTTGTCGGTCCCAAAGAAAACCTTTTCGTAGTCGTCGAGGTTAAGGCTCGGCAAGTAAAACAGGGATACGATATCGAGACGGTCATCCTTCAGCCATTGGAGCATTTCCCGCACTTCGAGGTTATAGACCCGAAAGGACGCGCCGCTGTGATGATCCTGAAAGTAAGCCAGATGGCGGTTCATGTGGACGTCACCTAAGGACAGCATGATACCCACGGCCAGAGGTTGGGCCGTCGCCGCCCTTCCGGGAAGCTCACTGACGACGGCTTCGAGTTCACCGAGGATATGGCTTATCTTGGTATAAAAGTCCTTCCCTTCCGGCGTCAGGTGGCTGCCGCGGTTGGAGCGCTCGATGAGGTGGACGCCTAGGAGTTCTTCCAGCTTCTTCATTTGAGCGCTGAAGGCCGACTGAGTGATGTTAGCCGCCTTAGCAGCGGCTGTAAAGTTACCGTATTTACTGTAAATGACAAAATTCCGCAATTGCTGTATCGATGGCAATTCCATGTTACTCCCCCACTTGAAAAGGGACTTCGCATCCGGGCATCTTGCCGGGGCGCGAGTCCCTGTGTCATCCTTACTGCAATACAAAACGAGGAAACTGTCCCAAGCTTTATGCCGGGACAGTACCTACTGAATCGTTATTCCGAAAAAAGTTCATCAAAAGCGGCATTAGCTGCGTCGAATTCTTCATCCGTCGGCGCAACATAGACTTCTTCGCCGTCTTCCACATCGACGCGGGCTACGATAGCATCGCCGTCGTCGTCGGCATCGTCGTCTTCACTGTCAGGAACTTCGACGAGAAGGGCGAATACTTTGCCGTCAATGTCGATGCGCTGTACTTCCTGATAATTTACTTCATTGCCGTCGTCATCCGTTGCGGTAACGATGATAACTTCTTCCAATTCGTTGTTCATTTCTTCCGACATGATAGTCCTCCTTAGTGAGCATGAGCGTCTAAATAATTTTGTAAAATAAGGATTGCCGCCATTTTATCGACAAATTGCTTGCGCTTTTCGCGCCGCACATTTCCTTCTTTTAATACATTCTGGGCCATGATGGTCGTCAGGCGTTCATCCCAATAGACAATGTCTACGTTCGGGACGGTTTTCTGGAATCGTTGAACGAATTCTTCGATGTGTTTCATGTTATCACTGTAATCACCATTCATATGGCGTGGTTTGCCTACGACGATGCAGTGTACTTCTTTTTCTTTGATCAGTTCGTGCAGGCGGGCAAAGTCTGCTTCATCCGACTTGCGGCGAATCGTTTCTACGCCTTGGGCCGTAATCAGCAGGGCGTCGCTGCAGGCAACGCCTATCGTCTTGGAACCGACGTCGAGTCCTAAAATTCGCATATGCCTCCTATAAGTTCCGCTGTTTGACGTAGGAACGGACTAATTCTTCGATCAGTTCGTCCCGTTCAATGCGGCGGATATTGCTGCGAGCATTGTTGTGGCTCGTAATATACGTCGGATCACCGGACAGTAAGTAGCCGACGATCTGATTGATCGGGTTGTACCCTTTTTCTTCCAATGCGTGATAGACATCTTCGAGAATCATGGACGCAACGGTCTGTTCTTCGCTGCGGTTTTGCATAATCATCGTTTCGTCATTGACTGCCATATTGACTCACATCCTTTTTATTCAATTGGCATGACTGCCAAAAATTTATCCTAACAAATCACGGACGGCATCGGCGCCAGCTTTTAAGGCATCGGCCAATTTTTCCGGTTCTTTGCCGCCGGCCTGGGCCATATCGGGACGACCGCCGCCGTTCCCACCGGCTGCCTGAGCGGCTGCCTTGATGATCTTGCCGGCGTGGAGGCCGCGTTTGACATCGGCTTTAGCGACCTTGCAGACGAAGTTAACTTTATCGTCGTGGGCCATTCCCAAGAGGACGACGCCGCTGCCGACCTTATCGAGGACGGAGTCGGCCAAATCGCGGAGGTTGTCCATGGAATCGGCCTGGGCTACAGCCGTGATGACCGAGACCCCGCCGATATCTTCCTTACCGGCTAAGATGCTGTCCATATCGGACATGGCGGCTTCTTTCTTGAGCTGAGCCAGTTCTTTTTCCATGCCTTTGGCCTGAGCCAGGAGGGCTTCTAATTTAGCCGTCGTATCGCCGACTTTGGCTTTGAGCAGGTCGGCCAGTTGCTGGAGTTCACGGGATTCTGCTTTAGCTACTGCCAGGGCTGCTTCGCCGGTGACGGCTTCGATGCGGCGGACGCCGGATCCAGTCCCGGATTCACCAGTAATGCGGAAGGAGCCGATGACCGACGTGTTGTCGACGTGGGAGCCGCCGCAGAGTTCGCAGCTGAAGTCATCGACGGAGACGACGCGGACGACGTCGCCGTATTTTTCACCGAATAAGGCCATGGCGCCCTTTTCTTTGGCGTCATCGATAGGCATTTCTTCGATGGTTACAGGTATATTCTTAAGAATTTCTTCGTTGACCAGGTTTTCGATAGCATCGAGTTCGGCCTGGGTCACGGGCGAGAAATGGGTAAAGTCAAAGCGCAGGTGGTCCGGCGTGACTAAGGAGCCAGCCTGGTTGACGTGATTGCCCAAAATCTTGCGCAGGGCGGCCTGCAGGAGATGGGTTGCTGTGTGGTTACGGGCCAGGTTCAGATGGCGTGTCTGATGGACTGTAACGTCGACAGTATCGCCTGTCTGAAGTGTCCCTTCATCGACGGTGGCGATGAGGTATACTAAGCCATTCGGAAGTGCTTTGGCATCGGTAACCTGAACCTTCCCTTTTCGCCGGCCAGAACACCCGTATCGCTGAGCTGGCCGCCGCCTTCGGCGTGGAAGGGGTTGTTGTCAACGATAATCGTCACTTCTTCCCCAGCCTGGGCTGCATCGACTTCGACGCCGCCTTTACCGATCATGACGATAGAGGCTTTGGTGGCCGACGGGTCGTTGATCAGTTTCGACTGGTCAAGTTTGGTCGTGTCCGGCGTAGCTACTTTGGCTGATACGTCGGCACGGGCAGCGCGGGCCCGTTCCTGCTGTTCCTTCATGGCTGCTTCAAAACCATCGGTATCGATGGTCATGCCATTTTCACCAGCGATTTCTTCGGTCAGTTCCATGGGGAAGCCATACGTATCATAGAGTTTGAATACGTTATCGCCGGAGAGGACTTTATTGTCGCTCTGGCTCATCATGTCGTTCAAGAGTTCCATGCCCTGAGCCAGGGTAGCACTGAATTGTTTTTCTTCCGTATCGATGATCTGTTTGATCAGTTCCTGACGTTCCCGCAATTCCGGATATTCATCGCCGAGGATATCCATGACTGTATCGACGAGGCTGCCGAGGAACATGTCGCGGATGCCCAAGAGGCGGCCGAAACGGACGGCACGGCGCAGGATACGGCGCAGGACGTAACCCCGGCCTTCGTTAGACGGCAGGATGCCGTCGGAGATCATGACCGTAATGGCCCGAATATGGTCGGCAATGACCTTCATGGCGATCTTCTGCTGCGGATCGCTGTAATCGCCGTGGCTGATGGCAATGACCTTTTCGATAATCGGGAAGATCAGGTCTGTTTCAAAGTTCGATTCCTTCTGCTGAATGACCGAAGCCAGTCGTTCGAGGCCGCAGCCGGTATCGATGTTTTTCTTTTCGAGGGGTTCGTATTTTCCGTCTTTCGTCCGGTTGAACTGGGTGAAAACGAGGTTCCAAATTTCCAGGTAACGGTCGCAGTCACAGCCGACGTTGCACGTAGGCTGGCCACAGCCGCGTTCAGGGCCGAGGTCGTAGAAGATTTCGCTGTCCGGACCGCAAGGGCCTTCGCCGATTTCCCAGAAGTTATCGTCGAATTTGAAGATTCTTTCGTCGGCAAGACCGATCATATTATGCCAGTAATCATAGGCTTCTTTATCATCGGGATAAATGGTAACGTATAATTTGCTCTTGTCCAGTTCGAGTACTTCTGTCAAAAATTCCCAAGCCCAGGAAATGGCTTCCTTCTTGAAATAGTTGCCGAAAGAGAAGTTGCCGAGCATTTCAAAGAACGTATGGTGACGGGCCGTGCGGCCTACGTTGTCGATGTCCCCGGTACGGATGCACTTCTGGCTCGTCGTGACCCGGTACGACGGCGGGACGAGCTTGCCCGTAAAGTACGGCTTGAGCGGGGCCATGCCGGCGCCGATGAGGAGCAGGCTGGGGTCGTTTTCCGGAATGAGGGGAAAACTGTGCAGGATCAGATGTTCCTTGCTCTTAAAAAATTGTAAATAGGCCTTACGGATTTCATTACCCGTCATGTACTTCATAGTAATAAACACTCCCTCTACATATCTTTCTATATGGGAAAATTATACGCTCATTTCCCCCGGTTCGGCAACCTTTTTTGACGATAAAAAATCGGAAGGACTGCCGTATAAGGAATGGCTAGAGACGACTTGTTCCCTAGCCATTACATCTTATTTTCGAACCCTGGTAGCGCCGACGTAACGCGACGACCAGTAGCCGCTGTCTAAACTGTCTACGCGGATACCGCCGCTGCTGGTAGCGCTGATGAAGTTGTTGTCACCGACATAGATACCGGTATGAGACACGCCCGGTTCATAGGTCGTAAAGAATACTAAATCGCCCGGCATGAGGTCCGTGCGGCGAACCCGCTGGCCGACTTCGTACTGTTGATCCGCCATACGCGGAAGTTCGATGCCGTTATGGGAAAAGACATACTTGGTAAATCCCGAGCAGTCAAAGCCATCGGGCGTATTCCCGCCAAATACATAGGGAACGCCCAGGTACTGATACGCTGAGTTGACCAATTGATTGCCAAAGGCATCACCGCCGCCAAAGTGCTTATATTTCGATACGGCCTGGTCGTTGACCTTGATATCTTGTGCTTTCTTAGCGACTGGGGGATTATTCTTGGGTGGATTCGCAGGTAACATGGAGCGACTGCCCGTCAGGAGATAATAAGTCCAACCGCCAACGGTACCGCTGACCTGGATTTTCTTATCTTTCTGATATTTCGACACGGCCTGTGCCGTTTCTTTCGTGTATACTCCGTTGACATTGACTTTGTAGCCCTTGCTGCGCAGCCCTTGCTGAACAGAACGGACTTCATCGCCGCGGCTGCCGACGGTTAAGGTCGACGCAGCCAGTGCCGGTACAGCAGTACACATGAAAATGGCAGTCAATATCCAAACTTTACTGTTTTTTCTCCACATAAAAACTCCTCTCTGTCTCGAAGTCCATACAACGCAATAGGCATTTATGGTTCTTTTCGCTGGCCCAGTTCGGCACGCAGCCAATACAGGGGCCTGTGTTTTACCTCTTCAAAGATACGTCCTATATACTCTCCGATGACACCGATAAAAATGAGCTGAATACCGCTGAACAGGCACTGGACGATCATCATCGTCGTCCATCCCGGTACCACTTTGCCCACTAAATTACTGTAAACGACATGCAGGATCAGCAGTAAACTTAAAATCCCGCTTAATATGCCGATGTAAAAGGAAACCCGTAAGGGTATTTTTGAATAAGCCATGATTCCATCTAAGGCAAAATGGAGCATTTTGCGCATGGAAAATTTTGAACTGCCGGCGTAGCGTTTAGGGGCTACGAAACGAACGAAGGTCTGTGTATAGCCGATATCCCCGATCAGGCCGCGAATGAAACGGTCGTGTTCGCGAAATTGTTTAAACGTTTCCAAAACCTTTTTGTCAATGAGGCGGAAATCAGAGCCGCCGGGCGTGATGTGAACCGGTGACACGGCATTCAAGACGCGATAGTACCATTTGGACGTCAGTTTCTTTACAAAACCTGCGTCGTCGGTCGCTTCGCGAATCGTCTGCACGACGTCACTGCCGTCACGCCATTTCTGAACCAGGTCGGGAATCATTTCCGGCGGATGCTGCAAATCACCGTCCATGGTGATAATCGCATCGCCGCGGGCATGGTCCATTCCACAGGTAATGGCCAGTTGATGCCCGAAATTGCGAGCCAGGATAAAGGCCCGGACGTGTTCGTCCTCTTGGGCCAGCCGACTGAGAATAAGGGGCGTAGCATCCTTAGAACCGTCGTCTACGAAGATTATTTCATAATCCATATCGAGTGTCGCTGCGGCTTTCGTCGCCTCCATATAGAATTTCTCAATATTCGGCTGTTCATTATATACGGGAACGACAATCGACAGTAATTGTCCTTCCGTCCCTCTTTCTTCTAAATTCAATTATATCATCCCAATATTTTTATTGTCAAAACCGGCAGCCTTGCATTCGGGTACAAGGGTTACCAAGAAGTCACTGATTTCAGCTTGTGAAGCGTAGCCAATGATTCGTTTAAGCGGTTTACCGCCTTTAAAAACAATAGCGTCGGAACGGCCATGATTTCATACTTTTCAGCGAGTGCGCGGTGGTTGTCGACGTTGACCTTCACGACGCTGACGGCGTCGCCAAAGCGAGCGGCAGCTTGTCTGACTTCGGCATGAACCATCTTGCACGGTCCGCACCAGGGTGCCCAGAAGTCGACGACGACGATGCCCGGCTGATGAAAGACTTTTACTGAAAAATCGGAATCACTGTCAAGCGACACGATTGCCATAATTACCTAACCTCCTAACTAGCCGATAATAAATCACACTAATTATATCAAAAAACACCGCGATTTTCCAGTAAAATCGCGGTGTATCTCGTGTCAACAAGAAAAAAATATATATTTTTAAGGCAGATTCGTAAACTCCATGATCCGATGAAAGAGATTTTTAGCCAAGGGCCCGAAGCCGTCGCTTTTAAGGGACGAGTAAGCCAGGGCCGGATGGTCCGTCGGAAAGAGCTTGTTCAGCTGCGCTAAGTTGCGGTGCTTTTCATTGGCCTTCAATTTATCGGCCTTGGTCCCGACGATCTGCAAAGGTACGCCGCTGGAGGCCAGCCATTCATAGGCTTCGCGGTCGATGGCAAGACCGGGATGACGCAGGTCGACGAGGAGGCACAAGACGCAGAGGTTTTCAGAGGCCGTGACGTATTCACTGATGAAAGCACTCCAGCGGTCGCGGTTCTTGCCGCCGGTCTTGGCAAAGCCGTAACCCGGCAGATCGACCAGGAAAAAGGGAAGGCGCCGCTCCCCTTCTTCTTCATCGCGACGCCGCAGGGCGGCCTTGAAATAGTTGATGGTCTGGGTCTTCCCCGGCGCGCCGCTGACCCTGGCCAGGCCGCGGTGGCGGCAGAGGGAATTGATCAGGCTCGACTTGCCGACGTTAGAGCGGCCGAGAAAGGCCACTTCCGGAAGATTGTTCGTCGGATATTGATCGCGGCGGACAGCCGTTGCCGCATACTCGGCCTGAATGATGTCGAAAGAGGCCATCAGGACTTCACCAGTGCCTGAGCCAGCACTTCATCCATGTGGTGGACGAATACGAATTTGACGTCGTCCTGAACGGACTGGGGCACGTCGACCATGTCGCGGCGGTTCTGTTCCGGAAGCAG
>ENA-OQJN01000095-OQJN01000095.1-human-gut-metagenome-genome-assembly--contig:-NODE-95-length-45121-cov-4.253145_pt1 | contig 45121 bp, 43 predicted proteins | sample MGYA00242610_ERZ504777 | MGnify/ENA primary metagenome ERZ504777 (study PRJEB26092, sample SAMD00036350) | human gut metagenome | host: Homo sapiens | study: EMG produced TPA metagenomics assembly of... | reverse complement strand
GACCGAGAAGTACGCTCATGTCACCTTCTTCTTCAACGGCGGTGTTGAGGCTCCCTACGAGGGCGAGGACCGCTGTGTCATCCCCAGCCCGAAGGTGGCCACCTACGACCTCAAGCCCGAGATGAGCGCCCCCGAGGTCGCCGACGAGTGCGTCAAGCGCATCGAGAGCGGCAAGTACGACGTGGTCATCCTGAACTTCGCAAACTGCGATATGGTCGGCCACACCGGCGTTTTTGAGGCTGCTGTCAAGGCCGTTGAGGCTGTGGACGCTGCTGTCGAGAAGGTCGTCACCGCTGTGCTGAACGCCGGCGGCTGCGCTTTCCTGACCGCTGACCACGGCAACGCCGAGAAGATGAAGAACCCCGACGGCACTCCGTTCACCGCCCACACCACCAACGTCGTGCCTTTCGTGGCCATCGGCTGCGGCGATGTGAAGCTGCGCGAGGGCGGCTGCCTGGCCGACATCGCACCCACCATGCTGCCCTATATCGGCCTGCCCGTCCCGGCAGAGATGACCGGCAAGAGCATCATCGCCGAGTAAACCTTTTCTGAAACAACGCAAGCGCCCCGCAGCTCTGTTACGAGCTGCGGGGCGCTTTTTGTGCTGTTTGGCTTTTCAGCGCTCGACCCAGACGGACATCTTCGCACTGGTAGTGATGTCGCCGAGAAGGATGGTGTCCATCTTGATGCTGCAGGTCACGGCCAGCGCTTTGCTGGAATCGCTGCCGGTGAGCACCGAGGCGGGCAGGTTCTTGAGGGTCAGCACGGCGGTGCCGTCGGACAGGTCGCCGCTCAGAGTGCCGTCATAGTTCACCTCGCCGATGGCGATGCCGGTGAGGCGGCCGGTCATGTTCATGGAAGAGAGCTGCTTGACCGGAAGCTCGAGAGTGAAGGTGCCGTTGGGCTGGCGGGTAAGGGTAGCTTCGCGGGTGGTGTCCACGGCACTGTCGGCCATCGACTCCTTGTCCCCGGACTCCCGCCAGAACCGGACGCCCACCGTCATCTTGACGGCGGCGGCACTGGCACTGACCGCCAGCGTCAGGAGCAGCAGCAGCGAGACGAGGACCGCCCCGGTGCGTCTGCCCATATGCTTCAAAGAAATCGTCATATTCAAGAATCGACCTTTCCAGCCGCAGAGGCGGCTCCGTGCGTTCCAAAACGGAACGCGAAGGAATTTGTCAACCGCAAAAATAACATATTCAGAGAAAAAGTCAATCTGGCTTGTGAGTCTTTCACAAAAATGTTTCACATAAGACACATCTTATGGAAGAAAAACGCAGACTTGGCCGAAGACACAAAAAGCCGCCTCCCGGCGGACGGGAGGCGGCAGAAGTCAGGAAAACTCAGACCTCAAAGTTGGGGTCGTCCTTCAGCACGTGGATGCTGGTCATGAAGGGGCTCTGCTCGGGGTCCTGGAACGGAGCCTCCTTGACGTACTTGTTCAGTGCGACAGCGGTGCGGGCGGGGTCGGCGATGGTGCCGGCGCCGCCGATGCAGCCGCCGGGGCAGCCCATGCCTTCCAGCAGGTAGCCGTTGTACTTGCCGGCCTTGGCCAGCATCAGCAGCTTCTTGCACTCGGCGAGGCCCTGTGCGGACGCGATCTTGACGTCCATATCGGGGTGCCACTCCTTGATCTTGTCGGCGACAGCCTTGGCGACGCCGCCGGACTGTGCGAAGCCGCGGCCTGCGCTGGAAGCGTGGACCAGATCGACCTCATCGGGGTCAACTTCGAGGTTGGCCGCGTCGATGTCCTTGGCCTCGATGATGCCGGCCAGTTCCTCGAAGGTCAGCACGAAGTCCACATCAGAGCGGACGGTGCGGCGGGAAGCCTCCAGCTTCTTGGCGGCGCAGGGCCCGATGAAGCACATACGGGCCTCGGGGTCGGCCTGCTTCATCATGCGGGCGGTGAAGACCATGGGGGTCATGGTCATGGAGATGTTCTTTGCAAGATCCGGGAAGGCGGTCTTTGCCATCATGCTCCATGCCGGGCAGCAGGAAGTAGCCATGAAGCTCAGCTTGTTGGGGACCTCCTCCAGGAAGTCGTGGGCCTCATCCACGGTACACAGGTCGGCACCGATGGCGACCTCCACGACGTCGTAGAAGCCCAGAGCCTTCAGCGCAGCCTTGAGCTTGCCGGTGGAGGCCAGGCCCGGGAACTGGTTGATGAAGGCGGGAGCGACGAGGGCGTAGATGCGGTCGCCGCGGTTGAAGCCCTGAATGAGCTGGTAGATCTGGCCCTTGTCGGCGATGGCACCGAAGGGGCAGTTGACCAGACACTGGCCGCAGGACACGCACTTGCTGTAGTCGATCTCGGCGCGGCCCAGCTCATCGGAGTGGATGGCACCCATGCCGCAGGCAGCGGCGCAGGGACGCTCGGTCTTGACGATGGCGTTGTAGGGGCAGACGCCGACGCAGCGGCCGCACTTGATACACTTTTCCTGGTCGATGGTGGAACGGCCGCTCTCCCAGGTGATGGCCTTCTTGGGGCAGACTTCCATACAGGGGTGTGCGAGGCAGCCCTGGCACAGGTCGGAGACCTTGACCAGCTTCTCGGGGCAGCGGTTGCAGGCAAACTTGATGACGTTCACCAGCGGGGGGTCATAATACTTATCGGCGATGGAAGCGTCCTCCAGACCGGAGACGACGCTGTTGTGCTCGTCCATGCGGCGGGTGGGCAGGCCCATGGCCAGACGAACGCGCTCCTCGACGATGGCGCGCTCGAGGAAGATGTCCTTGCGGAGCTTGCCTTCCTCACCGGGGATGATGGTGTAAGGGATCTTGCGCATCAGGTGGTTGGCCTGCTCGCCCTTGACGTTGGCGTAGGCCATCCGTGCCACCTCGGTAAAGACCTGGCGGCGGATCTGGATGACCGTCGTGTTGATTCCTCTGAAACTCATTCCAATCTCTCCTTGCTTTGAAACAACAGAACAAAAAACCGCTCTGACGCGGCTTTTCTCCGGGGCATTTGGTACCGGGCTGCTGCAAACAGCCGGATGCCCCGATTGGTCCACTTTTATTGTAGCATAAACCCTTCGGGAAGAAAAGGGAAAAGCCTAAAATTTGTTATGAAATTCACAACTGGTATATCTTGCACAAATGCGAACAAATGGATTTGTACAAAACGGCAAAGAACCGGCTAAGGTTTACACCATCTCGGCCCGGACACGCTCGCCGTCGTAGCTGCCCAGCCGGACATGGACGATCTCGCCGCTCTTATGGCCCGGGGCCGAGACCACGACGGGAACATACAGCCGGGTGTAGCCGGTGAAGAGGGTGCCGGAGAGGGGAGTCTCCAGCAGAACGTCGTCTTCGCTGCCCTCGCAGCCGGCCAGCACCTCGCGGCGGATGTCCTCGGCGATGGCGTTCATCTCCCGGCTGCGGGCCTGCTTTTCGCGCTCATGGACCTGATCGGGGAAGTCGTAGGCGGGGGTGCCGCTGCGGCGGGAGTAGGGGAAGACGTGGACTTTCAGGAAGCCGATCTCCTTCAGGAACACGCAGCTCTCCCGGAAATCTTCCTCCGTCTCGCCGGGGAAGCCGCAGATGCAGTCGGTGGTGAAGCTGACCGGGCGGTCACCGTAGGCGGCGCGGAGCTGGCGAACCACCTCGGCGTACTGCTCGGCGGTATAGACGCGGCGCATCCGGCGCAGGGTGGCGCTGCAGCCGCTCTGCAGGCTCAGGTGGTACTGGGGGCAGAGCTTGTCCACTGCCGCCAGCCGGGTGATGTACTCGGGAGTCAGCATATCGGGGTCAAGGCTGCCCAGCCGGATACGCTCGATGCCCTCCACCTGGGCGCACTTCTCCACCAGCTCCACGAGGCTGGTGCCGGTGTCGAGGCCGTAGCTGGGCAGGGAGATGGCGCTGAGCACCACTTCCCGGTAGCCGGAAGCGGCCAGCTGGCGCAGCTCGGCGAGGATGCTCTCTTCCGAGCGGCTGCGCACCGGGCCGCGGGCGCGGGGGATGACGCAGTAGGCACACTGACGGTTGCAGCCGTCCTCTACTTTGATAAAGGCGCGGGTGTGGGTCTCGAACCGCTCCACCGGCAGCTCCTCGAACCGCTCGCCCTTCGCGTGGGGGCGATGGCGACGATGCGCTCGTGGCCGTCCAGCAGCTTGAGCACATTGTCGAGGATGGCTTTCCGGTCGCCGTTGCCGCAGACCAGGTCGGCCTCCATGAACTGGGCCGCTTCCTCGGGGAAAGCCTGCGGGTAGCAGCCGGTGAGGACGGTGACAGCGCCGGGGTTCTCGCGCTTGGCCCGGCGGAGCCACTTGCGGCTCTTCTGGTCGCCGAAGTTGGTGACGGTGCAGCTGTTCACCACAAAGACGTCGGCCTCTTCGCCCTCCGGCACGATGGTGAAACCGGCGGAGCGGAACATCTGTTCCAGCGCGCCGGTCTCGTTTAAGTTGACCTTGCAGCCAAGGGTATAAAAACAAACTCGCATGGGGTGTCCTTTCCAAAACCTCTCCGATTTGGCTCCCCTGTCGGGGGAGCTGGCTGCGAAGCAGACGGAGAGGTTATTACCTTATAATAAACCATCCTATTATAGCAGATTTTTCCCGGGGAGAAAAGAGCATTCCGGCCTCTTTTTTTGCATAGAATGCAATCAGACAGACATTGCGGGGAGGGACAAGGGATGGAACGAAAGAATTTTGCGGTGCTCTGCGCAGCCGTGCTCTGCTTCTGGCTGTTTGCACTGGCCCTTGGGACGGCGGAGGGCGTGGGCCTGCGGGCTGTCATGCACCCGGAAGAGCGGGCCGTCAGCGCCGACGTCGAGGAAGCGGCAGAAGTAATTCTGCTGCCGGCCGCAGCTGCCGCACCTCAGCTCGACCTCAACTGCCGCGCTGCCATCCTCATCGAGCAGGGAAGCGGACGGGTCCTCTACGAGAAGAACGCCGACGAGCGGGTCCCCATCGCCTCCATCACCAAGGTGATGACCCTGCTGCTCGCCTTCGAGGCTGTCCACGACGGGCGGCTGACCATGGAGACGCCGGTGCCGGTGAGTGAGCACGCCTACCACATGGGCGGCAGTCAGATCTGGCTGGAGCCGGGGGAGCACTTTACATTGGACGAGATGATAAAGGCCATCTGCGTTTCCTCTGCCAACGACGCGGCAGTGGCCGTGGCTGAGCTGGTGGGCGGCAGTGAGCCGGCCTTCGTGGAGCAGATGAACGCCCGGGCCGCCTCGCTGGGGATGGAGCAGACGTCTTTCCGCAACGCCTGCGGGCTGGACGCCGAGGGCCATCTCTCCACGGCCCGGGACGTGGCCGCCATGAGCCGCACCATCCTGAACACCTGCCCCGAGGTGCTGCACTACACCGGCATCTGGACGGATACCCTCCGGGGCGGGGCGACCCAACTGATCAATACGAATAAGCTCCTCCGCCGGTATGAGGGGATCACCGGCCTCAAGACCGGCACCACCGGCGGCGCGGGCATCTGCATCTCGGCCAGCGCCACCCGGAACGGCCTCTCCCTCATCGCGGTCATCTTGGGCGCACCGTCCAGCGCCGACCGCTTCAACGCCGCCACGACCCTGCTGGACTACGGCTTCGGGGCCTATGAGGCCGCGCCGCTGCCAAAACTCGAGGCACAGCCGCTCCAGATCACGGTCAAAGGCAGCGCGGCGGGCAGCGTTCCGCTGGATTACTCGGCCCTGCCGGAGACGGTGCTGGTGGAGAAAGGGAGCGGGGCGTCCCTGCATACCGAGCTGACCCTGCCCGAGGAGCTGGAAGCCCCGGTGGAGCAGGGCCAGACACTGGGCAAAGCCGCCGTCTATCAGGGGGAAGCACTTCTGGAAGAGTACGAAGTGCGTGCTGCCGCCGATGCGCCGAGGATGACCGTCCGGGATGCCATCGGCCTGCTGTGGCAGAGCCTCACCGGCGCGGCATGACCGAAAACTGCGCACTACCGGTCAAAAACGGTCAGCGAGGGCAAAGAATGGCTTGGACGTTTGTATAAAAGATGTAAGAGCATACAAAACAACACTATTAAAATTGTATGAAAAGCGAGGATTTTGGCCTTGACTTTGCCCGGCGGGAACGGTACACTTATACCAAGAAAAACCCTCGCCGGGCAAAGAGCCCGTAAAATATTTTGGAGGTTTTGATAGAATGAGTCTCGCTCTGAATACAAAACACCTCTCCAGTTTCATCAACGAAGAGGAATACAAGGCCATCTACCCCCAGGTAGAGGCCGCGCACAAGACGCTGGAAGCCAAGAACGGCCCCGGCAGCGACTTCCTGGGCTGGATGTATCTGCCCCGTGATTATGATAAGGAAGAGTTCGAGCGCATCAAGGCAGCTGCTGCCAAGATCCGTGAGGATTCCGACGTTCTGGTGGTCGCCGGCATCGGCGGCAGCTATCTGGGCGCACGCGCCGTCATCGAGGCCGTCAAGGGTATGTACCACAACGAGCTGGACAACGGCCTGAAAATCTACTTCTGCGGCAACAGCATCAGCCCCACCTATCTGAATGACATCATCGCGCTGTGCAAGGGCAAGCGCTTCTCCATCAACGTCATCTCCAAGTCCGGCACCACCACCGAGACCTCTCTGGCCTTCCGTGTGCTGCGCAGACTGCTGGAAGACGAGATGGGCGTGGAAGAGGCCAACAAGCGCATCTACGCCACCACCGACCGCGCCAAGGGTACCCTCAAGCAGCTGGCTGACGCCCAGGGCTGGCCCACCTTCGTCGTCCCCGACGATGTCGGCGGCCGCTACTCCGTCCTTTCCGCTGTGGGCCTGCTGCCCATCGCTGCTGCCGGCATCAGCATCGACGACGTCATGAAGGGCGCAGCCGACGCGATGGAGCGCTTCTCCGTGCTCAGCCCCGACAACGACGCCTACAAGTATGCGGCCATCCGCAACATCCTGTACCGCAAGGGCAAGAGCATCGAGATCCTCGAGTGCTATGAGCCGAACTTCACCCTCATGAACGAGTGGTACAAGCAGCTGTTCGGTGAGAGCGAGGGCAAGGACAACAAGGGTCTGTTCCCCGCAAGCTGCATCTTCTCCACCGACCTGCACTCCATGGGTCAGTTCATCCAGGAAGGCTCCCGCACCATGTTCGAGACCATCGTGGACGTCAGAAAGCCCGCACAGGACCTCTTCATCGACAAGCTGGAGGGCAACTTCGACGGCCTGAACTTCCTGGCTGACCAGAACATGAGCGTGGTCAACCGCAAGGCCATGGAAGGCACCATCCTCGCCCACACCGACGGCGGCGTGCCGGAGGTGGTCATCGAGGTGGACGACCTGTCCGCTTATAATGTGGGCTGCCTCATCTACTTCTTCTGGCGTGCCTGCGCCTGCAGCGGCTACCTGCTGAGCGTCAACCCCTTCAACCAGCCGGGCGTCGAGAGCTATAAGAAGAACATGTTCGCTCTGCTGGGCAAGCCGGGTTACGAAAACCTGACCGCCGAGCTGGAAGCAAAGCTGAAGTAAGAGCAAGCGGAACAAAAAACGATCTCCCGCCGTGAGGCGTGGAAAATACAGGAGGACAGAACTATGATTAAACTGATTGTTGGCACCAAAGGCTCCGGTAAGACCAAGGCTATGATCGACATGATCAACGATTCGGTCAAGACCTCCAAGGGCAACGTCGTTGTCGTCGAGAAGGGCATGAAGCTGACCTATGAGGTCCCCAACGCCGCCCGTCTCATCGACCTGGACGAGTACAAGATCGCCGGCGGCGAGATGCTGTACGGCTTCGTGGCCGGCCTGCTGGCAAGCAATTATGACATCACTGACCTGTACATCGACGGCATCCTGAAGGTGCTGGATCACGACATCAACCGTCTGGGCGTCGTTCTGGACGAGATCGCTGCCGCCGCCGGCGACTCCATCAAGGTCACCGTCACTGTCAGCGCTGATGAGGCTGCTCTGCCCCACGATGTGAAGAAGTACCTGTAAAATAACTCTGAAATTTCTGATTTGAAGCATCCCAGACAGGCAGGAAACCGGAGAACTTGAAATTTTTTCGGTTTTCTGCCTGTTTTGGTGTTGACAAAGGGCTGTGTTGGCGCTATACTAACAAGGCAGCCTTTTATGAGGTGTACTATGCAATTTGACCTGAGAAAGTTTATCGTATCCGGCACAAAGCCTTACGCCGCAGAGTTTCAGTGTGATTTGTCTGCGAAGGATTTTGCCGGTGCAAGGATCGAGCAGCCTGTGACGGCCCGCTTTGAGGCGGTGCCGGATGGCGAGGAGATCCGGATGACGCTGCGGGCAAACGCATTGGTGCACGGAGAGTGCGCCCGCTGCCTCGACCCCGTCGAACGGGAAGAGACGGTGCAAGCAGAGTGGACGGTCAGGGAGCGCGATCTGGATGACCCGGATTTCGACCTGCCCCTCAACGAAAAAGGACATCTGGATGTGGACGAATGGCTCTGTCAGGAATTCATGTTCCAGATACCGACGGTGCTGCTTTGCAGCGCTGACTGCCCGGGCTTGTGTCCCCGGTGCGGGAAGAAGATGGCCGAATGTACCTGCCCTCCGGCAGAAGCTGAGGCCGAACCCGCAGACGCAAGGCTAGCGATACTCAAATCACTGCTGAACTGAGAAACCCATCAAGGAGGTGCAAAAATATGGCAGTACCTAAGAGACATCTTTCCAAGGCCCGCCGCGACAAGCGTCGCAGCAATGTTTGGAAGCTGGAGGCCCCCGCACTGGTCAAGTGCAGCAACTGCGGCTCTCTGAAGCTCCCCCACAGGCATGTGGCAACTGCGGTTACTACAAGGGCGAGGAAGTCATCAAGAAGGGCTAATTTGCGCAGAATTGGTGGCACATTGGTGTTATGTACAGAAGGGGAGGGCGCAATGCCTTCCCCTTCTTGCTTTGTCTTGAAAACGAAATTGTGAGGTGAAAGCATGGCCATCAGGATCGACCGCGTGGACGCGGGCAGCGAGGCGGAAGCCCTCGGCCTCGCCGGCGGCGACGAGCTGCTGAGCGTGGACGGCAACGAGCTGAACGACACGCTGGACTATGATTTTTATACCGACAGCAAGAGCTTCCACCTCAAAGCAAAGGTGGCGGACGGCATCCGGGAGTGGGATGTCCGGCGGGAAGAGCGCGGCCCCTTCGGCTGCGACTTCTCCACCTATCTGGGCGACCAGAAGCACTCCTGCTCCAACCACTGCATGTTCTGCTTCATCGACCAGCTGCCCCCGGGGATGCGTGAGAGCCTTTACTTCAAGGACGACGACGAGCGCCTGTCCTTTTTGTTCGGCAACTATATCACCATGACCAACATGCAGGACCACGAGATCGACCGCATCATCAAGATGCACATCTCGCCCATCAACATCTCGGTCCACACCACCAATCCCCAGCTCCGCGTGCGGATGCTGGCGAATAAACGGGGCGGCGAGGTGCTGAAGTACCTGCCCCGTCTGGTGGAGGGCGGCATCGCCGTCAACTGCCAGCTGGTGCTCTGCCGGGGCATCAACGACGGCGACGAGCTGCGCCGCACCCTCACCGACCTGCTGGAGCTGACCCCGATGGTGCAGAGCGTGGCGGCAGTCCCCTGCGGCGTGACGGATTACCGCCAGAACCTCTTCAAGCAGACGCCCTACGACGCCGAGACCAGCGCCGCCGTCATCGACATCATGGAAGAGTTCGGCGACGAGTGCAAGCGCCGCCACGGCAAGCGCATCATCTACCCCAGCGATGAGTGGTACCTCAAGGCCGGCCGCCCCATCCCGGAGCCGGAGTTCTATGAGGACTACGACCAGCTGGAAAACGGCGTGGGCATGATGAGCCTCTTCCGGGAGGAATTTCTGGCCGAGCTGGAAAAGCCCCACCGCATCTATGGCACCAAAAAGATGGATGTCGTCACCGGCACCATGGCCGCGCCCCTCATCACCGAGATGATGGACGAGCTGCGCCGCCAGTACCCCATGATAGAAGTAAAAGTGCATCCCATCAAAACAACTTCTTCGGCGGCAACGTCGGCGTGGCGGGCCTCGTCACGGCGACCGACATCATTGCCCAGTGCGAGGGCCGGCTGTCCAGCGGCACCCTGGGCGTGCCTGCCGTGATGCTGCGGGAGGAGAAGGACACCTTCCTCGATGATATGACCATCGAGCAGCTGGGCCAGCGGCTCGGCGTAAAGGTGGAAGTCCTGCCCACCGGCGGCGGCGACGAGGCCAAGGCCCTGCTGCGCAGCGGCCTGCATATCGCCCGCCGGAGAAGACCGTAATTTTACCCCTTTTGTGAAAGGAGGAACCCCCTATGAGCAAACCGATCGTTGCTGTGGTGGGCCGCCCCAACGTGGGCAAGTCCACCCTGTTCAATAAGCTCTGCGGCCAGCGTCTGGCCATCGTGGAGGATACCCCGGGCATCACCCGCGACCGCATCTTCGCCAACTGCGAGTGGAGCGGCCATGAGTTCCTGCTGGTGGATACCGGCGGCATCGAGCCCAAGGCCACCGAGGGCATTCTGGCCCACATGCGCGAGCAGGCCCAGATCGCCATCGACACCGCCGACTGCATCATCATGGTGGTGGACGTGCGCAACGGCCTGACCGCCGCCGACGAGGACGTGGCCCATATGCTGCGCCGCAGCCACAAGCCCATCATCCTCGCCGTCAACAAATGCGACAATGTGGGCGAGACCCCCATGGAGCTCTACGAGTTCTATAACCTCGGCTTCGACGAAGTCATGCCCATTTCGTCTGTCCACGGCCACGGCACCGGCGACCTGCTGGACGCCGTCTGCGCCCACCTCGATTTCAGTGAGACCGTCGTGGAGGAGGACCGCATCCCCCGTCGCCATCATCGGCCGCCCCAACGTGGGCAAGTCCAGCCTGACCAACCGCATCCTCGGTGAGAACCGCATGATCGTGGCCAACGAGGCCGGCACCACCCGCGACGCCATCGACACCCCCGTGGACAACGCTTACGGCAAGTTCATCTTTACCGATACCGCCGGTCTGCGCAAGCGCAGCAACATCACCGACGGCCTCGAGCGCTACATGGTCGTCCGCGCACTGGCCGCCGTCGAGCGCAGCCGCGTGGCCCTCATCCTCGTGGACGCCACCGTCGGCTTCACCGAGCAGGACAGCAAGGTGCCGGCTACGCCCCACGACCAGGGCAAGGCCTGCATCATCGTCGTCAACAAGTGGGACGCCGTGGAGGGCAAGGAGACCAACACCATGGAACTGCAGCGCCGGGGCTATGCCGAGTGCTTCAGCTTCATGGGCTATGCTCCCATTATCTTCATCTCGGCCCAGACCGGCTACAACGTCAACAAGCTGATGCAGCTCATCCGTGACGTGGACAGCCAGAACGGTGCCCGCGTGCCCACCGGTGTGCTGAATGAGATGCTGGCCCGTGCCACCGCTCGGATGCAGCCGCCCAGCGACAAGGGCCGCCGCCTGAAGATCTTCTACCTGACCCAGGCTTCCACCCGTCCGCCGACGTTCGTGGCCTTCGTCAACGCAAAGCACCTGTTCCACTTCAGCTATCAGCGGTATATCATCAACCAGATCCGCGAGAACTTTGGTCTGGAGCACACCCCCATCCGCCTTGTCGTGCGTGAGCGCGGCTCCGGCGAGGTGGGCGCGAAGGACGTATAAGGAAGGGAGACTGGTTCTATGACCGCATTTCTCATTGTGCTGGCGGTCGCTGCCGAAGCCTATCTGCTGGGCAGCGTGGACACCGGCATCCTCGTCAGCAAGTATCTGTACCATGACGACGTCCGCACCCACGGCTCGGGCGCTGCCGGTATGACCAACATGCTGCGCACCTTCGGCAAGAAGGCCGCTGCCCTCACGGCGGTGGGCGATGTGCTCAAGGGCGTCGCGGCCGTCTGCCTTGGCCGGTGGCTGTTCGGACATCTGCCCGCCGACGCTGCCGTCTCGCCCTATCTGGGCGTCTACCTCGCCGCCATCCTCGCCGTGGTGGGCCACTCCAAGCCCATCTACTTCGGCTTCAAGGGCGGCAAGGGCGTGCTGGTGGCTGCCGGTGCCATTCTGGCAGTCCAGCCGGTGCTGCTGCCGGTGCTGGCGGTCATCTTCCTCGTCTGCCTGGTCCCCACCGGCATGGTGTCGCTGGGCAGCATCACCATGGCCGCGGCCTACCCGGTCCTGACGCTGGTGTACGGCCTCATGCGCGGCCTGCCGACCCGGGACGTGGTGGTCTGCACCGTCGGCGCTGCCATCATGGGCGGCATGGTCATCTGGATGCATCGTTCCAACATCCAGCGTATCCGGGACGGCAAGGAGTACCGTTTCGGCCAGAAGCACAAGAGCAACTAAGCATAAAAAGATGCCCCGCAGGCAGCTCTCGACGAGCGTCCTGCGGGGCGTTTTGCTGTTTGGCAGAGTTATTTCGCGTCGGTCTCCAAGAGGGTATCGGTGTTGTCCTCATACGCGGGGTCTTCGATGGCAATGGTCTCTTCCCGTTCAGCAGACTTACGGCTGAGGTGTTTGCGCAGCCGGGTGGCAAATTCATCTTCCGGGATGCCGCTCTGGGAAGGGGTGAGGTCGGGTGCGGGGTGGCCGTCGGGCAGATGAGCGCCGAAGGCCGGTACGAAGAAGAACTTCCGCACGATGAAGATGAGGGCGATGGCGCCCACGCTCAGCAGGTTCTCCAGGGCGGATTCGTGCCCCACCACCATGTGGCGGGCGATGGCGTAGAGCAGCACTTCGAGGCTGGAACCGGGGCTGTGCTTGGCCAGCATCTTGATGAACTCGATGCCGATGACGATGTCCAGCGCCCGCTGTAAGAAGATGCTCACCTCGGCGTCGTTGCCGTCGAACAGCAGGCCGGGCATCCACTGCAGCAGCGGCACCATCGACAGCAGCAGGCCGATGAGGACGAGGCCGGACAACAGGATCTCGAGCAGGGTGGCTGTGCTGATGATCCTGTTGCGCAATTCGGCGCGGCTGTGGCTTTCAACACGGGAATTGGACATGGGCAGGGACCTCTCTTTCAAATTTGGCCGGAAAGCTTTTACAACAGTTTGATTCTATTGTAACAAAAGCGAAAAACGAAGTCAATTTCTCCGGCTAAGAAAGCTAGTCAGCATGAAAAACTGGAATCGAAGACAGACAAAAGGGGCCGTCCGCACTTGGAATAGAGTGCAGACGGCCCCTCTTTGTGCTGAAAAGGCGGCTTAGGCCTCAGCGATGGCTTCGATCTCGCAGAGCACGCCCTTGGGCAGGTCTTTCACGGCCACGCAGCTGCGGGCGGGCTTGGAGGTGAAATACCGGGCGTACACCTCGTTGAAAGCGGCAAAGTCGGCGATGTCGGCCAGGAAGCAGGTGGTCTTGACCACCTTGTCAAAGCCCACGCCGGCAGCCTCGAGGATAGCGCCCACATTGCGGCAGCTCTGGTCAGCCTGTGCGGCGATGCCCTCGGCGACTGCGCCGGTGGCGGGGTCTACCGGGATCTGGCCGGAGGTGAAGACGAGACCGCCCACGGTGTAGCCCTGAGAGTAGGGGCCGATGGCGCCGGGAGCTTTTTCAGTGCTGATGATGTTCATATCGATTACCTCACATATCATAAATAGGGGAGTCTCCCGCCAAAAGGGGAGCCGATGAAAAAAGTCTACCACCAACGGTCCCCGCCGTCAACGGCCAGCAGGGAACGGCCCCGGAATTTCCGAAAATAGGGGATGTAAAATTATTTGGAAAAATCTACGCAAATCATCTTGACAAGAAATAAACTTTTATGATAAAAATAGAGCATGAAAGTAACATTTTTGCAGAAAAACGCAGGCGCAGCGCAGGCAGGAAAGCCAGCTTTGCGCAGGCGCGTTTCTTTTTTGCAGAAAAAGCGAATTTCTGAACCCTCGGAAGGGGCAGAAAGGATAAGATATGTCGATTTTGGTAGATGATTCAAATAAAACAGCCTGCCGTGCAGCGGAGGCTGGACTGCAGCAGAAAAACTGTGCTGCGCTGGTGCGCCCGGCGGGTACGGGCAAGGGCTGCATCGTGTGGGAGTTGCTGGACGCCCACCCCGAGATGCGCGTGCTCTGGGTGGTGTCCTGCGCTGCCCGTCTGGAGCTGCGCCGCGCCCTGACAAAGCGGCTGGGCCGGACGCTGGGCGGCCGGGTGCGGCTGATGAGCTGCGAGCAGCTGGCCGTGCAGAATGCGCTGGGCTGGGTGGCGCTGGCTGAGTTCCGGCCCGGCCTGCTGGTACTGGACGGCTGGAGGGAGATGAGCGCAAAGGACTGGACCGACTGTGTCCAGCCCCTGTTCCGTCTCTGCCCGGGGGCAAAGCTGCTGGCTCTGGGGGAGCCGGACGCCCCGGGCGACAGCTGCCGCGCCGCCGAGGAAATGCTGGCCGACGCCATCGTGGAGCCGCTGGCGCTGGGCGGGGCGATGGCCGAGGGTCTGCTGCCCATGCCGGCCTCCTATACGGCCCTGCTCTGGCCGCTGGAAGATGGGATGGCCCGCCTCCGTGCTGAGGTGAAGAACCTCCATCTGCCGGGCTGTCCTGACCCCAACGCCGAGAAATATCAGGCTCTGAGCCTCGCCGTAGAGAAGCTTCCGCCGGTGGAACAGCTGCTGGCGCAGTGGCTCCCGGATGCTGCCGGGCGCTGCCTCGTCCTCTGCGAGGATGATGCAGCGGCGGCGCAGACCGCAGAGCAGGCCGAGAAGCTGTTTGGTGCAGGAACACATATTTATAAGGATACAGAAGGCTTTGCGGCCGATGAAGCGGCCACTCTCCGGCTGCTGGTCTGTGCCAACGGCCCGGCGGTGCAGTCACCTCTGGCCGGGATCTCGGGCGTGGTGCTGGTGCGCCGCAGCGCTGGACCGGCCGCATACCGGCAGATGCTGGCACGCGCCCTTGCGGCCTGCGGCAGTGTGCCGGTGGCAGAGCTGAGCGCGGCCTTTGAGGCGCTGACCTGTGTGCAGCAGCTGCGGAAGGAGTGCAGCGCGGCGGGGGCAGAAGCCTTCCCGCTGGAAGAGCCTCTCTCTGCCTGCCGCCGGGCTTACAGGCAGCTCCGCCGCGCGCTGGATTCCGACTGGGAGCGCTATTATGCCGCCGCAAAGCAGATGACGGCAGAGGGAAAGACGCTGGACGTGCCTCGCTCCTACCGCTTCGGGGCGTGGCCGTGGGCCGCTGGCTGGAAAACCAGCGCCTTGTCCGGGCCGGAAAGAAAAAGGGCCGTCTCACCGCCGAGCAGGCCGCCCGGCTGGACAAAATCGGCATGAACTGGAAAAAGCGGCTCGAGCTGGCGTGGGAGAACGGCTGTGCTTCGGCCCAGAGGTACCGCGGCAGCCACAGCGACCTGCTGGTGCCGGTCCATTATAAGGATAAGGACGGCTTTGCGCTGGGCGAGTGGATCGTCTACAACCGCCAGCGCTATCTGAGCGGGAACCTGCCGTCAGACCGCGTCGAGCGCCTCGAGGCACTGGGCATGGTGTGGGACACCGGCAGCATCCTCTGGGAGAAGAGCTATGCCGCCGCCGTCCAGTATTATCTGGAAAATCACACGCTGGAAATTCCTGTCAAGTATGTCACGCCGGACGGCATGGCGCTGGGCGTCTGGCTGGGCAGTCAGCGTGCCGCTTATAAAGAAGGTGTGCTGACCGACGCCCAGATCGAAAAGCTGGAAGCGCTGGAAGTGGACTGGACGAACCGGAACGACCGCAAGTGGCAGACCGCCTACGAGGCCGCCGTGAAGTACCACGCCGCCCACGGGAACCTCGACGTCCCCACCGAGTACACCGACGAAGACGGCATTCTGCTGGGTAAGTGGGTGTCCCGCCAGCGGTACGCATGGCAGAACCCCGAGCGCAGCAGCGCCCGGGTGACGCCGGAGCGGAAAGCCCTGCTGGACGAGCTGGGCATGAACTGGGAAAAGATCGACTCGTGGCAGCACCGCTACGAGCTGGCCGTGGGATATAAAAAGGCGCACGGCAGTCTGGCCGTTCCGGCCCAGTACCGGACGGAGGACGGCATCTGGCTGGGCAGCTGGCTGTCCCGTCAGAAGCAGATGCTGCGGGAGGGCAAAAAGCTCTCCGCCGAGCGCCGCGCGGCCCTGAAAGAGCTGTTCAAGGGCGAAAAAGGCCGACGCCTCAGCGCCCCGGTGCCGCCCGCGTGCAGCGTGCGGGAGCAGAACTGGCTGGACAACTACCAGAGCGCCAGGCTCTACGCCGAGAAGAAGGGCAGCCTCCTCGTGCCTGCCGGATACGTGGACGAGAACGGCTTCCGTCTGGGCGTCTGGATCTCAAACCTCCGGGCTGCCCGCAAGGCCCGGCCCGGCTCGTTCCAGGTGACGCCGGAGCATATCGCTCTGCTGGATGCCATCGGGATGCAGTGGGACGCCCGGGAGGCCAAGTGGGCCGGGGCGTTCCGCCGTGCCGAAGAGTACTGCGCCGCCCACGGCGATCTGCTGGTGCCGGTGAACTATAAGACCGAAGACGGCTTCTGCCTCGGCGACTGGGTCCGCCGGATGCGCGAAAACTACGCCTGTGCCGAGAAAAAGCTGACGGCGGAGCGCATCGCAAAGCTCGAAGCGCTGGGCATGGTCTGGACCGTGCCGCAGGAGGGCTGAGATATTGCATTTTAGGGCGGAGTGTGATATACTTCACCTCGTCTGAATAGAAAACAGCAGGTGCCTGCCGCCGGGGTCTCGTCCCCGGCCGGGAGGGTAAAAGGGAAGCGGGTGCGAGTCCCGCGCGATCTCGTCACTGTGATAAGGGAGTCCGCTGCCTTGGCGCTCAGCGCCGGTCACTGGAGGCTTTGCCTCTGGGAAGGCGGCAGCGGGCGGTGAGCTTTCAGTCAGGAAACCTGCCCGCTGTTGGTACAGGAGCGTCCGGCTCCGGATCACGAGGAATTGGTCGTACCAAAAAGCCCGAACGTTCAAAGGGTCTTTTTGCTGTGCCTTCCGCGCGGTGAAAAGGCTCTTTTTTCGTTTGAGCTGGCCCCCGTTTCGTACCCTTTCTATCGGAAACGTACATTCCACACAACAGAAAGGACTCAAACAATGCGTAAGGCAACCAACAAGAACTGGCAGCGCGTCACCGCCGCTGCCGCCGCACTGGCCCTGTGTGCCGGTGTGCTCACCGGCTGCGGTGCATCTTCTTCCACTGCCGCCGGCAGCACCGCCGCAAGCTCTGCCGCCGCCAGCGGAGTGAGCAGCGAGGAGGCCGATGAAATGGCAGCAAAGAATGTGGCAGACCTCATCGACGCCATCTATGTGCAGGAGCGCAACGAGAATACCGACGCCCAGTGCGAGGCCGCCAAGGCCGCATGGGACGCCCTGACCGACGCCCAGAAGGAGCTGGTCGAGGGTGAAGAGGCTGACCCCGATTACTTTGGCCGCGACACCGGCGACGCCTCCAAGGACGACGCCCGCAATGAGGACAACATCGGCGACAACGAGATCCTGGTCGTCAGCTTCGGCACCTCCTTCAACAACAGCCGCGCAGCGGACATCAAGGGCATCGAGGATGCCATCCAGGCCGCATATCCCGACTGGTCTGTCCGCCGTGCCTTCACCGCACAGATCATCATCAACCATATTCAGGCCCGTGACGGCGAGAAGATCGACAACATGGAGCAGGCTCTGGAGCGCGCTGTTGCCAACGGCGTGAAGGATCTGGTCGTCCAGCCCACCCATCTGATGCATGGCGCGGAGTACGACGAGATGATGGAGATGGTGGACAGCTACCGCGATAAGTTTGAGTCCGTCGCCATCGCCGAGCCTCTGCTGGGCGAGGTGGGCAGCGATGCCACCGTCATCAACGCCGACAAGGAGGCTGTCGCCAAGGCCATCACCGCCGAGGCCGTCAAGACCGCCGGTTTCGACAGTCTGGACGCCGCTGCTAAGGACGGCACCGCCTTCGTCTTCATGGGCCACGGCACCTCTCATACCGCAAAGGTGAGCTACAGCCAGATGCAGTCTCAGATGAACGCTCTGGGCTACAAGAACGTCTTTATCGGCACCGTCGAGGGTGAGCCGGAGGAGACTGCCTGCGAGAACGTCATCAAGGCTGTCAAGGCCGCCGGCTACACCAAGGTCGTCCTGCGTCCCCTGATGGTCGTTGCAGGTGACCACGCCAACAACGATATGGCTGGCGACGACGAGGATTCCTGGAAGAGCCAGTTCGAGGCCTCCGGCGAATTCGATTCTGTCGATTGCCAGATCGCCGGTCTGGGCGAGGTCGCTGACATCCAGCAGCTCTACGTCGCACACACCAAGGCCGCTGTCGATTCCCTGAACGGCTGATTCTGATTCTATGATTGCCCGGAAAGGAGTGCCTTTTCGGGCAATTTCTTTTTCGGCCTGCTTTGAATTCGGGCCATTGCGTGTTATAATCTTTTCTGTAAAATAGATACTTCGAGGTATATCATCATGAAACTGAACCATAAATTTGCTCTTCTGCTGGCCGGCGCTGTGCTGGCCAGTGCACTCACCGGCTGCGGCGCATCCGGCGCCCCGGCCAGCTCTGCCGCTTCCTCCGAGGCTGCGGCTTCCTCTGCCGTGAGCGAGGCAGCTTCCGAACCGGTAGAAGAGGCTGCTCTGCCCGACGGCGTCTACACCGCCGACTTTGACACCGACAGCTCCATGTTCCATGCCAACGAGGCCAACGACGGCAAGGGGACCCTGACCGTGAAGGACGGTCAGATGACCTTCCACGTCAGCCTCGTCTCCAAGAAGATCGTCAACCTCTACGTCGGCATGGCCGCTGACGCCGAGGCCCACGAGGGCGACTGGCTCCAGCCCACCACCGACACCGTCACCTACTCCGACGGCCTGTCCGATGAGGTCTACGGCTTCGACATCCCGGTGAAGGCTCTGGACGAGGACTTCCAGCTGGCCATCCTCGGCTCCAAGGGCAAGTGGTACGACCATACCGTCCGTGTCGCCAACGCCCAGCCTGCTGCGGCGGAGGCACCTGCCGACGGAACCTACACCTGTGACGTGACCCTCGAGGGCGGCTCCGGCCGCGCCACCGTGGAAAGCCCTGCGGCCCTGACCGTGGCCGACGGCAGGATGACCGCCACCATCGTCTGGTCCAGCCCCAACTACGACTATATGCTGGTGGACGGCGAAAAGTATCTGCCCACCAACACCGAGGGCAACTCTACCTTCGAGATCCCCGTCGCGGCTCTCGACACCCCGCTGGATGTGGTGGGCGATACCGTCGCCATGAGCACCCCGCATGAGATCGAGTATACGCTGACCTTCGCCTCCGCATCCCTGATCGAGGCAAAGTAACGATGAAACGCCGCAATTTTCTGAAAGCCCTGCCTGCCGCCGCCCTCACCCTTGCGGGCTGCGGGCAGAACAGGACCGCCCCGGCCAATACAGCATCCCTCGTGTTCGACCACAGCTATCCGCTGGACTATGCCACCCAGTTTTCCGCCGACTGCTATGAGGGCGGCTATGTGATGATCGACATCCCGGACGCCGGGCGGTTCCTCGTCGTCCCCGAGGGGGCCGCCGAGGTGGACGACCTGCCCGAGGACGTCGTGGTGCTGCGCCAGCCGCTGGATCATATTTATCTCGTCTCCACCTCGGTGATGGACCTCTTCGTCCATCTGGACGCCCTGGACAGCATCGCCCTCTCCGGCACGAAGGCCGAGGGCTGGTATGTGGAAGAGGCCAGACAGGCCATGCAGGAGGGCCGCATCGCCTACGCGGGCAAGTACAGCGCCCCGGACTATGAGCGCATCCTTGCCGCCGGCTGCACCCTCGCCATCGAGAACACCATGGTGCTCCACGCCCCCGAGGTCAAGGAGCAGCTGGAAAAGTTCGGCGTACCGGTCCTCGTGGAGCGCTCGAGCTACGAGAGCGGCCCGCTGGCCCGGATGGAGTGGCTCAAGCTCTACGGCATCCTGCTGAATAAGACTGAGATGGCGGAAGAGGTCTTCCGCCAGAAGGTGGAGCAGGTGGCCCCCATCCTCGAGCAGGAGAACACAGGCAAGACCGCGGCCTTCTTCTCCATCACCACCAACAACCTCATCACCGTCCGCCGCACCAGCGACTATGTGGCCCAGATGGTGGGGATGGCCGGCGGCGTCTACATCTTCGATGACCTCGAGGGGGAGACGTCGGCCCAGTCCACCATCAAGCTGCCGCTGGAGACGTTCTACGCCCGGGCCAAGGACGCCGACGTCCTCATCTACAACAGCACCATCGAGGGCGTGATGGAGACCCGTGACCAGCTCATCGAAAAATGCCCGATGCTGGCAGATTTCAAGGCCGTCCAGTCCGGCGACTGCTGGTGTACGGCCCAGAGCCTCTTCCAGCAGAGCATGGAGCTGGCCGACCTCATCTCGGATATGAACCTCGTCTTCACCGAGGGCTCGCCCGACCCGGCGTCCCTCCGTTTCTTACAGCGCATCGTATAAAAGGAGCTTTGTCATGACCACCACCCGCCGCCTCAGCCTCGCGTACCTCGCCCTCACGGCGGGGGCCGCGGTGCTGTTTGCACTCAACCTGTTCTGGGGCAGTGTGTCCCTGACGCCCGGCGCGGTGGCGGCGGCTCTGCTGGGCCGGGGCGAAGATGCGCTGGCCGTGGGCATCGTGCTCCAGCTCCGCCTGCCCCGGGCGGTCATGGTCGTGCTGCTAGGCGCGGCCCTCTCGGCGGCAGGCTACCTCCTGCAGACCTTCTTCGCCAACCCCATCGCCGGCCCCTTCGTCATGGGCGTGTCCAGCGGCGCAAAGCTGGCAGTGGCCCTGACGATGGTGGTGTTTTTACAGCGGGGGCTGCTCACCGGCTCGGCCACCCTCATCATCGCCGCCTTTGCAGGCTCGATGGCGGCGATGGCCTTCGTGCTGGTGGTGGCCCGGCGGGTGCCGCGGATGAGCATCCTCGTCATCTGCGGCATCATGATCGGTTATATCTGCTCGGCTGTCACCGACATCGTGGTGACCTTCGCTCAGGACTCCAACATCGTCAATCTCCACAACTGGTCGATGGGCAGCTTTTCCGGCATGACCTGGGCCAACGTGGGTGCAGCGGCCTGCGTGGTGCTGCCCGCGCTGGCGGCGGCGTTCCTGCTCTCGAAGCCCATGGCGGCCTACCAGATGGGCGAGAGCTACGCCAGGAGCGTCGGCGTACCGGTGCGGGCCTTCTCGACGGCCCTCGTGCTGCTTTCCAGCCTGCTTTCCGCCTGCGTGACGGCCTTTGCAGGCCCCATCTCCTTTGTGGGCATCGCGGTGCCGCATCTGGTCAAGAACCTGCTGGGCAGCGCAAAGCCCCTTTATGTCCTGCCGGGCTGCTGTCTGGGCGGGGCAGCGTTCTGCCTGCTCTGCGACCTCATCGCCCGCAGCCTGTTCGCGCCCACTGAGCTGTCCATCAGCTCGGTGACGGCGGTTTTCGGTGCGCCGGTGGTCATCTGGCTGCTGGTGCGCCGCCAGACACAGGAGGGCCGGGAATGAGCGATCCGAAATTCTACTGCCGCGCCGAGGACCTTGCCATCGGCTACGGCAAAACGCCCCTGATGGAGCACATCGGCCTCGGCGTCGGGAAGGGGACCATCCTCACCCTCATCGGCCCCAACGGCGCGGGCAAATCCACCCTGCTCAAGACGCTGGCAGCGCAGCTGGCCCCCCAGGGGGGCGCTGTGCTGCTGGACGGCAAAAATCTCGCGGACTGCTCCGGCCCGGAGCGCGCCCGCAAAATGGCCCTGATGGTGCCCCACACCCGCCGCACCGAGCTGACCACCTGCTTCGAGATGGCGTCCGCCGGGCGCTACCCCTACACGGGGCGGCTGGGTGTCCTCTCGGCGGAAGATAAGCGCCAGGTCCATGCCGCGTTGGCCCTCGTGGGGGCCGAGGCGCTGTCGGGCCGGGACTTCAACCGCATCAGCGACGGCCAGCGCCAGCGCGTCCTGCTGGCCCGGGCCATCTGCCAGCAGCCGGAGCTGATATTATTGGACGAGCCTACGTCTTTTCTTGACATCAAGGGCAAGGCCGAATTGCTGGCCATCCTGAAAAGCCTCGCCCGCGACAAGAAGATGGCCGTCATCCTGAGCCTCCACGAGCTGGAGCTGGCGCAGAAAGTTTCCGACAAGGTCGTCTGCGTCTCGGCGGCGGGCGTCTCGGACGTCATGACGCCGGAAAAGGCCTTTGCCCGGGAAAACATCTGCAAAATTTATGCTCTGACCGATGAGCAGTACGCATTCCTCTACGGCGAAGAAAAAGCGCCGGAGGAAAAGCGCCCGCTCTTTGAGCACTACGTCCGCAGCGGCCAGAAGCTCCTGCGCTGCGGCTATACCACCGGCACCTGTGCGGCGCTGGGCGCGGCGGGCGCGGCACGGCTGCTGCTCACCGGCCGCACCCCCGAGACGGTGGCCCTCCGCACCCCGAAGGGCATCGTGGTGGAGGTAGAGCCCATCTTCTGCCGCCTGTCCGGCGAGGGGGCCGAGTGCGCCATCCGGAAGGACGGCGGCGACGATGTGGACGTGACCACCGGTCTGCCGGTCATCGCCGGTGTCGCCCTCCGGCCCGAGCTGTCCGGCGAGGTGCGCATCCACGGCGGTGAGGGCGTGGGCCGGGTGACAAAGCCCGGTCTCGACCAGCCCGTGGGCGAAGCTGCCATCAATCACGTCCCCCGGGCCATGATAAAGGAAGCGCTGGAAAAAGAGGCCGAATCTGCCGGGTACGCGGGCGGCTTTGATGTCACCATCTCCATCGAGGGCGGGGCTGAGACGGCGAAGCGCACCTTCAACCCCCACATGGGCGTGGAAGGGGGCCTCAGCGTCCTCGGCACCAGCGGCATCGTCGAGCCCATGAGCCAGCAGGCCATCCTCGACACCATCCAGCTGGAAATGGGGCAGGCGGCGCTCCGGGCGGTCAGTCCCCGGCGGCTCATCCTTGCCCCGGGAAACTACGGCCTCGACTATCTCCACGAGAAGATGCCCGCCCTAAAGAATATCCCGGTGGTCAAGACCTCGAACTTCATCGGTGATACGATGGATATGGCGGCGGCATCAAAATTCGAGCAGGTGGTGCTGGTGGGCCACATCGGCAAGCTGGTCAAGCTGGCGGGCGGCGTCATGAACACCCACTCCCGCACGGCCGACTGCCGCACCGAGCTGCTCTGCGCCCACGCCGCCCTCTGCGGCGCGTCCCGGGACGTCTGCGCGGCCCTGATGAACGCGGCCACCACCGACGCCTGCATGGAGATCTTAGACAAAGCAGAGATGAGAGAGCCGGTGCTGTCCAGCCTGCTGGACGCCATCCAGCTCCACCTCGACCGCCGCGCCGCCGGGGCGTTCCGGGTGGGCGCGGTGCTCTTCTCGAACCAATACGGCCCGCTGGGCCAGACCAGAACTGCAAAGGAGCTGCTGGACGAATGGAAAAACGGATAGGCACTTTTTACGGCGTCAGCGTCGGCCCGGGCGACCCGGAGCTCATGACCCTGCAGGCTGTCCGCCGCCTCGAAAGCTGCCCGGTCATCGCCGCGCCCCAGACCCCGAAGGGCGGGATGCTGGCGCTGGACATCGCAAAAGGTGCGGTGGAGCTGAGCGGCAAGACCATCCTGCCGCTGCGCTTCGCCATGAGCCTTGACCCGGCGGTGCAGAAAGCCGCCCACATCGAGGCGGCCCGGGCCGTGAAAGAATATCTCGACGCCGGGCAGGATGTCGCCATGCTCAACCTCGGCGACGTGTCTGTCTACGCGACCTTCGGCTACCTGCAGGAGATCCTGGAGGCCGAGGGCTGCAAGACCGTGATGCTCCCCGGCGTGACGAGCTTCTGCGCCGCTGCGGCCCGGCTGGGCCAGTCCCTGACGGGCGGCATGGAGCAGCCGCTGACCATCGCCCCGGGGCGCTGCGCCGCTGAGGTGCTGGCCGCACCGGGCGCGAAAGTGCTGATGAAATCGGGCCGTCAGCTGCCCGAGACGCTGGCCGCTCTGGCCGACGCCGGGCTTCTGAGCCGGAGCGCGATGGTCTGTAACTGCGGTCTGCCGAACGAGGAGGTCTGGCCCGACCTGACCGATTATGACCCAGCCCGGTCGGCGGGCTATTTCGCAACGATCTTGGTGAAGGAGGGGTAAGATATGGTCCATTTTGTAGGAGCCGGGCCGGGTGCGCCCGACCTCATCACCCGGCGGGGCGCGGCCCTGCTGGCCGGTGCCGACTGCATTATCTACGCGGGCAGTCTCGTCAACCCGGCCCTGCTGGGGCTGGCGAAGACCGGCTGTGCCATCTATAACAGCGCGGAAATGACGCTGGAACAGGTGCTGGACGCCATCCGCGCCGCCGAAAAGGCCGGCGGCAGCACGGTCCGCCTCCACACCGGCGACCCCTGCCTCTACGGGGCCATCCGGGAGCAGATGGACGCGCTGGACGCCGACGGCATCCCTTATGACGACACCCCGGGCGTGTCCAGCTTCTGCGGCGCGGCGGCGGCACTCTGTGCCGAGTACACCCTGCCCAACGTGAGCCAGACCGTCATCATCACCCGGATGGAGGGCCGCACTCCTGTTCCTGAGGCCGAACAGCTGGAAAAGCTGGCCGCTCACGGGGCTACCATGGTCATCTTCCTCTCCATCGGGCTGGTGGACAAAGTCCGGCAGGCCCTTCTCGAGAGCGGCGGCTACCGCCCCGATACCCCTGCCGCTGTGGTCTATAAGGCTACCTGGCCCGAGCAGAAGGTGGTGCGCTGCACCGTCTCCACACTGGCCGAGGAGACCCGCAAAAACGGCATCACCAAGACCGCCCTCATCGTCGTAGGCGACTTTCTGGGCGAAAACTACGAGCGCAGCAAGCTTTACGACCCCGCCTTTACCACCGAGTTCCGGCAGGGGACGGAGGCCGGGCAGTGAGCCGGGCATATCTGGCCTTCACCGCAAAGGGCGAGGCGCTGGCCCATCGGCTGGCGGAAGCTCTGCCCGGCAGCGTGAGCCGCTGCGGCGGAGACGTGACCCTGAAAGGCTGGACGGCGGAGCATTTTGCACAGGACGAGGCCCTGATTTTTGTGGGAGCTGTGGGCATCGCGGTGCGGGCCATCGCGCCCCACTGCAGGAGCAAGGCCGCTGACCCGGCGGTGGTGGTCGTGGACGAGGGCGGGAGCTTCGCCGTGCCGCTCCTGTCGGGCCATCTGGGTGGTGCCAACGCGCTGGTCCGGGCGCTGGCAAAAGCGTGCGGCGCGGTGCCGGTCATCACGACGGCCACCGACGTCAACGGCCTCTTCGCCGTGGACCTCTGGGCCAAGGCCCAGAACTGCGCTGTCCTTGAGCCGGAGCGCATCAAGCGGGTCAGCGGCGCCCTGCTGGCCGGGCAGACGGTCCGGTACTGGTCGCCGTGGCCGGTGGCGGGGGAGGCCCCCGCCGGAGTGAAAAAGGCTGACGCACCCGAAGCCGCCGACTTCGCCCTGACCCTCACGCCGCAGGGCGAGGCGCTCCACCTCGTCCCCCGCATCGGGGTGCTGGGGGTGGGGTGCCGCCGCGGCACGACGGCCCGCCAGCTGGAAGAAGCCTTTGCGGCGTTCTGTGCCGCGTCCGGCCTCAGCCCGGCGGCGGTCTGCGCAGCTGCCAGCATCGACCTGAAAAAAGATGAGCCGGGGCTTGCAGCGTTCTGCAAAGCCCACGGCTGGCCCATCACGTTCTATCCGGCCGACGAACTGCGGGCCGTGCCGGGACAGTTCACCCCGTCGGCCTTTGTGGCAAGTGTCACCGGCGTGGACAACGTCTGTGAGCGCTCGGCGGTAAAAGCCTCGGGCGGGATGCTCCTTCTGCCCAAAACGGCAGGCGGCGGCGTGACGCTGGCGCTGGCCGTCCGCTCCTTTGCACCCGATTGGAGAACAGAGCAATGAGTGAGAGTAAAAAGACCGTGTTCGTCGTGGGGCTTGGCCCCGGCGGCGGACAGTTTCTGACCGTGCAGGCGCAGAGCGCCTTGCAGCAGGCCGAGGTGTTGTGCGGCTATACGGTCTACATCGACCTTGTGCGCCCCCTCTACCCGGAAAAAGAGTGCTACACCACCGGCATGACCCGGGAGATCGACCGCTGCCGCTGGGCGCTGGATACCGCCCGGGCGGGTCGGGACGTGGCGCTGGTCTGCTCCGGCGACGCCGGGGTCTACGGCATGGCCAGCCCGCTGCTGGAGCTGGCCGAAGAATACCCGGACGTCAACGTGGAGGTCGTCCCCGGCCTGACCGCCGCCCTCAGCGGCGGGGCGGTGCTGGGTGCGCCGCTGGCCCACGATTTCTGCGTCATCTCGCTGTCGGACCGCCTCACGCCGTGGGAGGTCATCGAAAAGCGGCTGGCCTGCGCCGCTCAGGGCGATTTCGCACTGGCGCTGTACAATCCCTCGTCCAAGGGCCGCCCGGACTATCTGCGCCGGGCCGTGGACGTCCTGCTGGCAAACGGCAAAGCCCCGGACACCCTCTGCGGTTCTGTGCGGAACATCGGCCGGGAAGGGCAGGAAAAGCACATCCTGCCTCTCAGCCAGCTCCGGGACACCGAGGTGGATATGTTCACCACCGTCTTTGTGGGAAACGCCGCCACCCGCGCGCTGAGCGGGCGGATGGTCACGCCGCGGGGGTACCGCCGATGAACGTCGTCGTTTTCAGCGGCACCACCGAGGGGCGGGAGCTTTCCCGCCAGCTGGCGGCGCTGGGCATCGAAGTCACCGTCAGCGTGGCCACCCCGCTGGGGCAGGAAGAGCAGGGGAGCACCTCCGGTGTCACCGTCCGGTGCGGGCGGCTCCTGCCCGATGAGATGGCCGCGCTCTTGGGGGATGCCGCCCTCTGCATCGACGCCACCCACCCCTACGCAGTGGAGGCGACCAAAAACATCAAAGCAGCGGCAGAGAAGGCCGGGGTGGAATACCTCCGCCTGCTGCGCCCGGCCAGTCCGCTGCCGGAAAACTGTCTCGTCTTTGAGAGCGCAAAGCAGGCGGCAGAAGCGCTGGCCGCAGAAGAGGGAAATCTTCTGCTGGCCACCGGGGCCAAGGAGCTGGCGCAGTTCGCGGCCATCCCGCCCGAGCGGCTCTACCCCCGCGTCCTGCCCACGCTGGAAAGCATCGCGGCCTGCGAGGCGGCGAACATCCCCCACCGCAACATCATCGCCATGCAGGGTCCCTTCAGCTTTGCCCTCAATCAGGCCATGATGGAGCAGTTCCATATCCGCTGGCTCGTCACAAAGGACGGCGGCGCGGCCGGAGGCTTCGACGAAAAAGCCGCCGCCGCCTCTGCCGCCGGGGCGCAGCTGGTGGTCATCCGCCGCCCGCCCGAGCAGGGCGAGACGGCTTCCGAGGTGCTGAAACGCTGCAAGGAGATGATAAGATGAACGTGACACTCATCGGCATGGGCTCCGGTCAGCCGGAGAACCTGACCCTTCAGGGCCTGGCCGCACTGCGGCAGGCCGACCTCATCCTGGGCGCACGGCGTCTGCTGGCAGTTCTGCCTGCCGGCTGCACCGAGAACCGTGCCGCCGCCTACCGCCCCGACGAGGTGGCAGAGCTGCTGCAGACCTCCGGCGCAGAGAACGCCGTGCTGGTCTACAGCGGCGACACCGGCTTTTACTCCGGCGCGTCCTCTATGATGGAAAAGCTGGAGGCCCTCGGCGTCCGCGCCCGGGTGCTGCCCGGCCTTTCCAGCATCCAGCTGCTGGCGGCGGCGCTGGGCCGTCCGTGGCAGGGGTGGAACCTTGTTTCGGCCCATGGCCGCACCTGCGACCCGGTGGCCGAGTGTATGCAGGGCAGACCCACCTTCTTCCTCACCGGCGGCAGCGAAGACCCCGCCACCCTCTGCGCCCAGCTGGAGGCAGAGGGCTTCGGGGACATGCAGGGCGTCGTGGGCCAGTGCCTCGGCACGCCAGAAGAGAAGCTCTTCCGCGGCAGCGTCAAAGAGCTGGCCGCAGGCCGGTTCAACAGCCTGAGCGTCCTTCTCGTGGAGGCGGTGGAGGGACTGCCCCGCCGCGCCCCGGGCCTGCCGGACGAAGCCTTCGAGCGGGGCGACGTTCCCATGACCAAGCAGGAAGTCCGGGCCGCTGTGCTGGCGAAGCTGGCCGTCCGCCCGGAAGACATCCTGTGGGACGTGGGGGCCGGGACGGGCAGCGTCAGCGTGGAGCTGGCATTGGCCGCGCCCCGGGGCCGGGTCTACGCGGTGGAGTGCAGGCCGGAGGGCTGTGCGCTCATCAAAGCCAACCGCGAAAAATTCAGGACCCGGAACCTCGTCCTCGTGGAGGGGCTTGCCCCCGACGCCCTTTCGGACCTGCCCGCGCCGGACGCTGTCTTTATCGGCGGCAGCAAGGGCAGCCTTGCCGCCATCGTGGACGCCGCGCTGGATAAGAACCCCGACGCCCGCATCTGTGTGTCGGCCATCGCCCTTGAGACCCTTTCGGCGGCGGTGGCCGCGCTGACGGCCAAAGGCCGGACCGTGCAGGTGAGCCAGATCGCCGTCAGCCGGGCCAAGGCCGTGGGCGGGCTGCATCTCATGATGGCCCAAAACCCCATCTACCTCATCACAGGAGAATGACATGATACAGTTTCTGCTGGCGGCGCCCCGCTCGGGCAGCGGCAAGACCACCATGACCTGCGCCCTGCTCATGGCCCTCAAACGGCGGGGCTGTGCGCCCTGCGCCTTCAAGAGCGGGCCGGACTACATCGACCCCATGTTCCACCGGGCCGTGCTGGGGGTGGAGAGCCGCAGCCTCGACCTCTTTTTCTCTGCGCCCGAGACGGTGCGCACCCTCTACGCGAGGGGTGCCGCCGGCCACGGTGCGGCGGTGTGCGAGGGGGCTATGGGCTTTTACGACGGCCTCGGGGGCGTGAGCGACAGAGCCAGCGCATGGCATCTGGCCGACACGCTGGGTCTGCCGGTGCTGCTGGTGGTGGAGCCAAAGGGGCAGAGCCTGACGCTGGCCGCAGAGCTGAACGGGCTCGTAAACTTCCGCACTCCCAGTCACATCGCAGGCATCCTGCTGAACAACTGTACGGCACGGATGCACGCTCTGCTGGCCCCGATGCTGGAAAAAGAGACGGGTCTGCCGGTGCTGGGCTTTTTGCCGAAACTCCCGGAGGCCGTCATCGGTTCCCGCCATCTGGGCCTCTATACGGCAGCGGAAGTGGAAAATTTTACAGCAGAAGCTGGCCCTTCTGGCCGACGCGGCAGAGGAGCACATCGACTGGCCCCGCCTGCTGGCCCTCTGCGAAAAGGAGCCGCCCGCCCTGCCGGAAAAAGCCCCCCAGCCTCCGGCCCGCGTCCGCATTGCCGTGGCGCAGGACGAGGCGTTCTGCTTTACCTACGCCGAGACGCTGGAGGCCTTTCGGGACGCCGGGGGCAGAGGTGGTCTTTTTCAGCCCCCTCCGCGACACGGCTCTGCCGGAAAACATCGGCGGGCTGTATCTGCCCGGCGGCTACCCGGAACTTCATGCAAGAGAATTAAGTGAAAATACCTCGCTTCTGCGCGAGATAAAGCAAAAAATCGAGTCCGGTCTGCCCACAGCGGCCGAGTGCGGGGGCTTCCTCTATCTGGGGCAGAGCCTTACGGACGCCGAGGGGCAGAGCTGGCCGATGACGGGCGTCCTGCCGGGCGAAGCAAAAGATGCCGGACGTCTCGTCCGCTTCGGCTACGCCGCGCTGAGCGCAGACTCGGACAGTCTGCTCTTCCGGGCCGGGGAGAGCTTTCCCATCCACGAATTCCACCACTGGGATTCCACCGCCAACGGCACGGCCCTCGCGGCAAAAAAGCCGGTGGGCGGCGCGGCGTGGCGGTGCGGATTTGTAAACGAGCATTTCTATGCGGGCTTCCCGCATTTGTACTGGGCGGGTACGCCCCTGCCGCAGCGCTTTGCCGCCGCGGCTGAAAATTACAGGAGAGACCATGACTGAGACAGAACTCGCCGCCCTCTGTGCGGCCATCACGCCGCCGGACGAAGCCGCCCGGGCGGCGGCGCACGCCCACTGGGCCAGCCTTGCAAAGCCGCTGGGCGGGCTGGGCGGATTGGAAACGACCATCGAGGATGCCGCCGCCCTCACCGGCAGCGCAAAGCTGGATATTTCCCGCCGGGCGGTGCTGGTGCTCTGCGCCGATAACGGTGTGGTGGCCCAGGGCGTCAGCCAGACCGACAGCAGCGTGACCCGCGCCGTGGCTGAGAACCTCGCCGCCCGCCGCACCAGCGTCTGCCGGATGGCACAGACCGCCCGGTGCGAGGTGGTGCCGGTGGATATGGGCATCGCGGGCGACCCGGTCCCGGGCGTCCTCGACTGCCGCATCGCCCCCGGCACAGCGGATTTCACCCTCGGCCCGGCTATGAGCAGGGCTGAGGCTGTGGAGGCCATCGGCAGGGGCATCCGGCTGGTGCAGGAGCAGAAGAAAGCGGGCGTCGGCCTGCTGGCTACCGGTGAGATGGGCATCGGCAACACCACGACCTCCAGCGCCGTGGCCGCTGTGCTGCTGGGCCAGCCCGTCGAAGGGATGACGGGCCGGGGCGCGGGCCTTTCGGACGAGGGACTTGCCCGGAAGATCGACGCCATCCATCGCGGCATCGCAAAAAATCAGCCCGACTCTGCCGATGCACTGGACGTGCTGGCGAAGCTGGGCGGTTTCGATATTGCCGGGCTCTGCGGCATCTTCCTCGGCGGGGCGCTGGAAGGTGTGCCGGTGCTGGCCGACGGCTTCATCAGCTGTGTGGCGGCGCTCTGCGCTGTCCGGCTCTGCCCGGCAGCGGCCAAGGCTGTTTTTGCAAGCCACTGCTCCACCGAGCCGGCCGCAAAGCTGGTGCTGGACGCTCTGAACAAAAAAGCCCTCATCACGGCGGGCCTGCATCTGGGCGAAGGCACCGGCGCGGTGGCCGCCATCCCGCTGTGGGACATGGCGCTGGCCGTCTACGATGGCTGTTATTCCTTTGAAGAGGGCGGCATCGAAGCCTACACGCCGCAGGGGGGTGCGGGATGCTGACGCTGGTGCTGGGCGGCGCGGCCAGCGGCAAAAGCGCCTACGCCGAGAGCCTTGTGCTCAAGACCGGCCTGCCCCGCTATTACCTCGCCACCATGCAGGTCTGGGATGCCGAGTGCGCCGCCCGGGTGGAAAAGCACCGGAAAATGCGGGCGCAAAAGCAGTTCGAAACGCTGGAATGCCCGCTCCACCTCGACCGTCTGGCTCTGCCCGGCCGGGGGACCGTCCTGCTGGAAGACCTCGGCAACCTCGTCGCCAACGAGCTTTACAGCCCCGGCGGGGCAGGAAAGCACACCGCCGAGGCCGTTTTGGCCGGGCTGGAACGCCTCGCCGCCGGGTGTGACGAGCTTATCGCCGTATCGAACGAGGTGTTCAGCGGCGGTGCCGACTACGCAGGCGACACCGACCAGTATCTGCTGGCGCTGGCGCAGGTGAACAACGCTTTCGCCGTCCGGGCGGACAACGTCTGCCGGGTGGTCTGCGGCCTGCCGGTGTACTACAAAGGGGGAGAAAAGCTGTGACTGTTTTGCAGACCATCGCGGTGGCTTTTGCGATGTTTTCGGCCCTGCCGGTGCCGCAGTTCGAGTGGAACGAAAAAAAATATGCGGTACGCCATGTGCGCCTTCCCCCTCATCGGGCTGGTGTGCGGCGGGCTGTGGTGCCTCTGCGGCGTCCTGCCCCTGCCGGAGCTGGCCCGGGCGGCGGCGTTCTGCCTCGTGCCGGTGGCCGTCACCGGCGGCATCCATCTCGACGGCTACGCCGACACCTCGGACGCCCTCTCGAGCTATGGTGACCGCGAAAAAAAGCTTGAGATCCTGAAAGACTCCCACTGTGGGGCCTTCGCTGTCATCCGGCTGTGCTGCTACTTTGCGGCTTACTTCGGCCTCTGCGGCAGTGTGAGGTTCACGCCCCGGGCGGGCCTGTGCTGGACGCTGGCGCTGGTGCTGGAACGGGCGCTGTCGGGCTTTGCCGTAGCGGCATTCCCGCTGGCGAAGGACACCGGCCTCGCCCATACTTTTGCCACAGCGGCCGACAAGCAGACCGTCCACCGCTTCCTCTGCGGCCTGTCGGCTCTGCTCATCCTGGCGCTGACGGCGCTGGGCGGCGGCGGGCTGGCGGCAGCAGCGCTTCTGGCGCTGTGGCGCTATGATTTCGTGGCAAAAAAGCAGTTTGGCGGCATCACCGGCGACCTGGCCGGGTGGTTTTTGCAGCGGGCCGAGCTGTGGATGCTGGCGGCGCTGGCCGTCAGCCAGTGGGGAGGAGTGCTGTAAATGATGTTCATTACAGGGCCGCTCTACAGCGGCAAGCGCACCTTTGCGCGGAACTTCCGGGGCAGCATCATCGCCGATGTGCAGGACGCCGCCGCCGAGACTCAGACTCCGGAGCAGCTCGAAACGCTGGCCCGGGAGCTGGCGGAATATGATATTGTCATCGCCACCGAGGTCGGCGGCGGTGTTGTCCCGATGGATGCTGAGGAGCGCGCCGGGCGGGAGGCCGCCGGACGGCTGGCCTGCCTGCTGGCAGAGCGCGCCGACTGCGTGGTGCAGATGTTCTGCGGCATCCCGACGGTATTGAAAGGAGAATTACCCCAATGTTGATCTATCTGCTGCGTCACGGCCTGACCGAATACAACGCCCAGAAGCGCTATCAGGGCCAGCGCGACATCCCGCTCTCGGCGGAGGGCCTGAGCCGGCTGCGCCGGGCCGACATCGACCCGAAGGTGGTCTATATCACTCCGCTGCAGCGGACGGCCCAGACGGCCCGGGTGCTCTTCCCGGAGGCAGAGCTTGTGGTCGTGAAGGACCTGCAGGAGATGTGCTTCGGCAGCTTCGAGGGCAAAAACTACGTCGAGATGGAGCACGACGCCGATTATCAGGCGTGGGTGCAGGCCAACTGCGAGAGCAAATGCCCCGACGGTGAGCGGAAGGACGACTTCTCGAACCGCATCTGCAATGCCTTCTCTGCTCTGGTGGACAAGGCGCTGGCCGACGGCGAAGAGCTGCTGGTCATCCTGGCCCACGGCGGCACCCAGATGGCGGCGATGGAGCGGTACGCCCTGCCCAGGCGCGATTATTATGCGTGGTGCGGCCCCAACGCGGGCGGCTATGTGCTGGACGCCGCCGACTGGGCCGAGAAGCGCCAGCTCCATCTCGTGAAGACCGTGCAGTACACGAAAGACGCGGAGGCCGGCGTATGATGACCGCCTGGGCTGTGCTGGGAGGCTTCGTGCTGGATGCCATTTTCGGCGACCCGGCGTGGCTGCCCCACCCGGTGGTGTACATGGGCAAAGCCATCTCCCGGCTGGAAAAATTCCTCCGCGCCCGCCTGCCCAAAACGCCTCAGGGCGAGCTGCTGGGCGGTGCGGTGGCGGCGTTCTGCCTGCCGGTGGGGACGCTGCTGTTCACGGGCCTTGTCTGCTGGGGCGCGGCGATGCTTCACCCGCTGCTGGGGCTGGCCGTCCAGATGTTCTGGTGCGGGCAGGCGCTGGCCGCGAAGGGACTGGTGCAGGAGAGCATGAATGTCTATGCCGAGCTGAAAAAAGGCAGCCTGCCCGCAGCCCGGAAGGCTGTGAGCCGCATCGTGGGCCGCGACACGGAAGCGCTGACCGCCGAGGGCGTGACCAAAGCGGCGGTGGAGACGGTGGCCGAGAACGCCAGCGACGGCGTCATTGCGCCTTTGCTTTATATGCTGCTGGGCGGTGCGCCGCTGGCCCTGACCTACAAGGCCATCAACACCATGGACAGTATGCTGGGCTACAAAAACGAAAAATATCTCTACTTTGGCCGTGCGGCGGCAAAGCTGGACGATGTGGCGAACTATATCCCGAGCCGTCTGGCGGCGCTGCTCTGGATCATGGCGGCGGCTCTGACCGGGAACAGCGCCTCGGGCGCGTGGCGCATCTGGCGGCGGGACCGCCGCAATCACGCCAGCCCCAACAGCGCCCAGACCGAGAGCGCCTGCGCGGGTGCGCTGGGCGTTCAGCTGGCCGGGCCGGCCTACTATTTCGGCGAGTATTACCCGAAGCCCACCATCGGCGACCCGCTGCGGCCCATCGAGCCGAAGGACATCCTGCGGGCCGATCGGATGATGTACGCCGAAAGCCTGCTGGCGCTTGCCGCCGGGCTGGCACTGCGAATTTTTGCTGCATAAGAGGGGGAGAAGTATATGGAACTGGTCCACGGCGGTGACTGGATGGGCTACCGCGAACGCTTTGGCCGCGACGCGCTGGATTTTTCGGCGAACGTCAGCCCACTCGGTCTGCCCGAAGGGGTGGCGCAGGCCATCCGGGACGCACTGCCTCTGGCCGACCGCTACCCCGACCCCCTCTGCCGTACCCTGCGGGCGGCGCTGAGCCGGGCTGAGGGCGTGCCGCAGGAGCGTATCCTCTGCGGCAACGGCGCGGCGGACCTCATCTTCCGGCTGGTCTGGGCCGCAAAGCCCCATAAGGCGCTGGTGACGGCCCCGACTTTTGCCGAGTACGCCTCTGCATTGGATACGGTGGGGTGCGAAGTGAAACGCTTCTTCCTCGATGAAGCGAATGATTTCGCCCCGACGGACGCCCTCGTGGACGCCGTGGACGAGAGCATCGACATGGTGTTCCTCTGCCAGCCGAACAACCCGACGGGGCAGCTGGCCTCACCCGAGCTGGTGAAAAAGCTGCTGCGCCGGTGCGGGGAGTGCCGCACGATTTTGGCCGTAGATGAGTGTTTTCTGGACTTTCTGCCCGACGCCGACGGGTGGACCGCGAAGCCTCTCCTGGAAAGTGGGGACCTCGTCATCCTGAAAGCCTTCACCAAGCTCTACGGCATGGCCGGCGTCCGGCTGGGTTACTGCCTCTGCGGCGACGAAGCGCTTCTGGAAAAAATGCAGACAGCGGGCCAGCCGTGGGCCGTGTCCAGCCTGGCGCAGGCGGCAGGTGTCGCGGCCCTGAAAGAAACCGCTTATGTGGACGAGGTGCGCGCCCTTATCGCCCGGCAGCGGCCCGTTCTGACGGCGGGCCTGCGGGCGCTGGGTCTGCGGGTCATCGACGGAAAAGCGAACTATCTGCTCTTCCGCGCGCCCGCCGACCTGAACGAGAGGCTTCGCCCGCTGGGAACACAGGTGCGCAGCTGCGCGAATTATCCGGGCCTCGGGCCGGAGTGGTACCGCACGGCGGTGCGCACGGCCCCCGAGAACGCCCGGCTGCTGGAACTTATGAAAGAGGTGCTGGGATGAGCAGGGCAAAATGCATCATGGTGCAGGGTACGATGAGCGGTGCAGGCAAAAGTCTGCTCTGCGCGGCGCTCTGCCGCATTTTTGCGCAGGACGGCCTGCGCGCCGTGCCGTTCAAGAGCCAGAACATGGCTCTGAACAGCTTCGTCACCAAAGACGGCCTTGAAATGGGCCGGGCGCAGGTGGTGCAGGCGCAGGCCGCCGGTGTCGAGCCGGACGTGCGGATGAACCCCATCCTCCTGAAGCCCAGCAGTGACGTGGGCAGTCAGGTCATCGTCAACGGCGAGGTGCGGGGCCAGATGAAAGCGTCGGAGTATTTCCGCACGAAACGGCAGCTGGTGCCGGACATCCTGAAGGCGTATGACAGCCTCGCCGAGGAGGCTGACGTCATCGTCATCGAGGGCGCGGGCAGCCCGGCGGAGATCAACCTCAAGAGCGAGGACATCGTGAACATGGGCCTCGCCGAGATGGTGGACGCGCCGGTGCTTCTGGTGGGCGACATCGACCGGGGCGGCGTGTTCGCCCAGCTCTACGGCACGGTGGAGCTGCTGGAAGAAAAAGAACGCCGGCGCATCAAGGGGCTTGTCATCAATAAATTCCGTGGAGACGTAGAAATTCTGCGCCCCGGCCTTTCGATGCTGGAAGAAAAGACCCATCTGCCCGTGGTGGGCGTCGTACCGTACCTGAAGGTGGACATCGAGGACGAGGACTCCCTGAGCCAGCGCCTCGAGATGCGGGACGGCAAAAAGCCGCTGGACGCGGCGATCATCCGTCTGCCGCATCTGTCCAATTTTACGGACTTCATGCCGCTGGAACAGCACCCGCTGCTGGGTGTGCGGTATGTTTCGAACACTCATGAGCTGGGCGCACCCGACCTCATCCTGCTGCCGGGGACGAAAAACACGGTGGACGACCTGCTCTGGCTGCGGCAGTGCGGGCTGGAAACGGCTCTGCTCAAGCTGGCCGCGAAAGGCACGCCGGTGCTGGGCGTCTGCGGCGGCTACCAGATGCTGGGCCAGACCCTCGACGACCCCACCGGCAGCGAGAGCGGCCGGCCGCAGACTCTGCGGGGGCTGGGTCTGCTGCCCACCCGGACCGTGTTCAGCGAGCAGAAGCGCCGCGCACAGGTCAAAGCGACCGTCGCCGCCGCCCCCTTTGCGGGTGCGGAGCTGGAAGGCTACGAGATCCACACCGGCGTGACCGAGGCTGAGGGCGAACCCTTCGCCCACTACCCCGACGGAGGCCGGGAGGGCTGCGTGCAGGGCAATGTGTTCGGCACCTACCTCCACGGTCTGTTCGACACCGGTACACTGACCGAGGCGCTGGCGGGCTGGCTCTGCCGCCGGAAGGGCATCGACCCCTCCGACGCGGCCCTCATCCCGATGGAAGAGTACCGCCGCCAGCAGTTCGACATCCTGGCCGACGGCGTGCGCGGGGCGCTGGATATGGACGCGGTGTATGCCGCGATGGGAATGGAGAGGCGCTGAATGGAACAGGGACTTTTGCATCTGTACTGGGGCGACGGAAAGGGGAAGACCACCGCCGCTATGGGTCTTGCGCTCCGTGCGCTGGGGTCCGGGAAGCGGGTGGTCATCGTCCAGTTTTTGAAGGGCGGGAACAGCGGCGAGATCCCGCTTCTGGCCCAGCTTGGCGCGGAGATCTACCGGGGCAAGGCCGGGCAGAAATTCGTCTTCCAGATGACGCCGGAGGAAAAGGCCGCGACCCGGGAACTGCAAAACCAGAACCTCGCCGCCGCCATGGCCGCGCCCGCCGACCTGCTGGTACTGGACGAAGCCGGGAGCGCAGAAGAGCTGGATATGGTGGACGTCGATCTATTAAAAAAGGCCGTTCTGGAGCGGCCTGCCGGATGTGAGTGCGTCCTGACGGCCCACACGCCGCCCCAGTGGATGCTGGACGCCGCCGACTACTCCACCGAGATGAAATGCCACCGCCACCCCTACCAGAAGGGGATAAAAGCACGAAAGGGGATAGAATATTGACGCCGCAGCATCATTTACCTGCCGACATTGAGCGGACGAGCTTCCACATCATCACCGAAGAGCTGGAAATGATGGGCCTGACCCCGCCGCCCGAGCACGAAGCCGTGGTCAAGCGGGTCATCCACACCACCGCCGATTTCGACTATGCGCGGAATCTCCGCTTCACCCCCCGCGCGGTGGAGCAGGCCGTCAAGGCCCTCCACGCCGGGGCCGTCATCGTGACCGATACGAATATGGCGCTGGCCGGCATCACCAAGCCCGGTCTGGCGAAGCTGGGCGGCACGGCCTGCTGTTATATGGCTGACCCCGAGGTGGCCGCCGCCGCAAAAGAGGCAGGCACCACCCGGGCCGTCGCAGCGATGAAAAAGGCAGCGCAGGAGCATCCCGGGGCTATCCTTGCCGTCGGCAACGCGCCCACGGCTCTGCTGACGATCGCAGAACAGATCGAAAGCGGCCTGCGGCCCGCACTGGTCATCGGTGTGCCGGTGGGCTTTGTGAATGTGGTGGAGAGCAAGGAGCGGCTCTTCGCCGTCTGCGAAAAGCATGATGTACCGGCCATCGTGGCGATGGGCCGCAAGGGTGGCAGCAATGTCGCTGCGGCCATCTGCAATGCCCTCATCTACTCCGCCGCCGAGATGCTCGACCCCTCGGCGCGGGGGTGGAAGTGAGCGATAAGTTTTGGAGGAGCGCAATGAACCCTACAAGAAAGACTGATGAAAGCTTTTACCGGCTGTTTTCCGCGTCTCACACCGTTTCAGAGCATCTGACCAAGCGGGAGGACAGCGAGCTGCGCGATAAATACGACCACAATGCGTTCTGCTATTACAGCCAGCCCTCGGCAGATGAAGTCCGGGCCGCACTGGCCTACCAGAAAGAGCGGGGAGACACCTTCCTCAAGCTGGAAGGGTACGAGCCGCTGGCCGATGCATTCGGCATGGAGTGCGAAGAGACCCTGACGATGGTTCTGCCCCCGGAAACAGACATCCGCAGCTGGAAAACGAACCCGGACGTCTCGATCAAGGCCCCGGACGCAGACCAGCTGGAACAGCACGAACTGAAATACTACGGCCCGTTGTACGGAGATGATTTTACCGTGCGGAACAACCGGAACCTCCGGGAAAAAGCTGACCTACCTCGGCGCGTATCTGGGCGGGAAGCTGGTGGGTGATTGCTATATTTTCGCATCCGATGGGTATGTCTGCATGGACGGCCTGCTGGTGGACGAGGATTTCCGGCACCAGTACATCGCCATGACCCTGATGAAGCATATTGCCGAAAAGGCGCAGGAGCGCGGAGAGATCCTGTATCTTCACGCTGACTCCGAGGATACACCGAAGGAACTGTATGCGAAGATGGGATTTCAGGCCGTTGACAAGCTCTATGAATATCTCTGCACCGATTTCTCGAAACTGAAAATATGAACGAATGCGCGCCGGATACGGCGATGGGCCTCCCAATGCGGGAGGCCTTTCTGTTACACCGTCGCCAGCACGGCGAGGATGCTCTGCCAGCGCTTGTTCTCGACGGTGGGCGCACGGCGGATGGGTCGGGACTGTACAGGCTGAGGCCGCTGAGCCGTCTGAGGCAGGGGAGTGAAAAGCACGGCCTGCCATGCGGCGGCAAGCTGCATGGCCTCCGGGCAGCTCTGCAGGGTGCGGCGCTCTGCCCCGGCGAGGTAGTCGCCCAGCCAGCAGAGGATGGCCGCGATGTTCAGCTGTTCGGCGGCGCGGGTGCTCCAATAGCTCCAATGGGCGGGACGGCCCACGAACCGCTCCACCGTGATGAGCGCACCCTCCCGGGCGGCAGAGGGGGAGACCGTTCCACAACCACCGGCAGTATGGGCCAGAACATCCAGAATGCGCGCCATCCGGCCGCTGTCGAGGGCGTCGTCCCGGACAAAGGCGGAGAAATCCGTCTGGGCCAGCAGACCGTCGGCGGTGGCGGGGAAGCGCCCCGTCAGCTCGCCCGAGGCGTTGTGGCAGCTCTGCCACCCTTTGCGGACGAGCTGGAAGTTCAGCTTCTGACGTCCCATCGTGGAATAGAACACCCGGGCCTTGCCGCTGACCGGCTCCTGCCGCAGCTCGAGATAAGCGTCTGCGCCTCCGAGGTCTTGGACCTTGACGCTGAGCACAAGGCGGTACGCAGGCTTCTGGCTGGACATGGCAAGATGCATCTCTTCAAAATAACGTGCGGCATCCATAGCGGTTCTCCTTCCTGTGGGCGCGGGGCGATGTGTAGGTGTGCGGCCCTTCGTTGGTTGTAGTATATCATAAATTGCGCCGTAATACAACTATAAGTTTGCAAATAACCAAAAACTTTTTGATTCTTCGGCAATGCAAAACAAGATGGTTGTGAACGACAACAAAATACGGGGCCGCTGGCAGCAGATACAACTGCACAGCGGTCCCGTACCTTATTATGATTCAGTCGCCCAGCTCCCGTATCTCGTTCTGGATGAGTCGGCCTGCGGCCCGGGCCAGTTGGTCCATGCCACGGATGCGGGCCATGTTCTTGCCGTAGATGCGGGAGGCGTCGGCAGCGCTGGCGTCTTCGCCCATAAAGACGGCGGAGACTCGCAGACCCTTCCGCTGCAGCGCCCGGACCTCGGCGGCGGCGTCCTCCACGCCCGCGCTGCCGCCGTAGTCGCGGCCCAGCGGGTCATCGGGAGAGGGTGGGATGCGGCGGCTGTCGTTGGGGGAGGCGTCCGTCAGGAGGATGAGCAGATGACGCGCGGCGGGGCCGGGGTCGAAGTCGATGAGGTCGCCTGCTGCCCGCAGAGCCAGACCGTCCCGGTTCCAGCCCGAGGCGAAATACTGGCAGATGCCCTGTAAGCTCTTCTCCTTGAAGCCCTTGAGCACCCGCAGGACGGTGTAGCCCCGCAGGCTGGAAAAGCAGCTCACCCGCACCGGGATGCCGCAGGCCGCGAGGCTCTGGGCGAGGATAGACCCCTGCGCCGCGATGACCTCCTGACAGTGGAGGCGGGAAGCCGAAGCGTCCAGCAGCAGGTCAACGGTGAAGGACGGGTGGTTCTCTTCCTCGGCACAGCGGAACACCCGGTCGTCGTCCATGACGGTGCGCCAGACCCGCTCCGGGTCGAGGTTGCCGCTGCGGGCGACCCGGGCGTTGGGCTGCTGGTGGACGAGGATGCAGTTCCGTATCTGCTCGGTCAGCCGCAGCACGACGCTGCGGTGAAGCTCGAGGTTTTTGGAGTAGTAGACCCGGTTCCGCTCAGCCTGAAGCTGGGCCTGTTCGGCCAGGTGCTTTGCCTCGGGGGTAGGGGCCTGCTCCGGGCTGGGGACGCCGGAGGCAAACCAGAGGTGACAGCCCAGATGCTCCCCGGTGCAAAGCTCCTGCTCAGCCTTCCGCAGTCGTTCGGGCGGGTAGAGTGACCGGCCAAAGCAGCTTTCGATGTAGGCGCGGTCTTCCTCGGCGCGCTGGCGCAGGGTGATGTGGGCCAGCCGCTTGTCGGCATGGATGCCGCCGCCGGAGGCGTCCACCGAGCCGGAATGCTCCACTGTCACCCGGTCGGTCTTTATCATCTGGGTGGGCATGGTGCGGGTCATGAGGGACGCCAGCAGACCGTCCAGATGGAGATGCAGCCCGGCCTTCTGATGCACCGTGCCGTTGAACAGCCCGAATTTGGCGTAGACGGCCAGCAGCGCGGCTTTCAGCTCGTCCGGCTTGGGGGGCGTCTCGGGACTGAGGGCGGCGTCGAGATCCTTTTCGTAGGGAGTCATGACCGGCGGCGTGCGCCCCTGCACAGCCCGCCAGCGCGCGGCCTGCATGGAGTAGACCAGCTGGTTCTTCGCCATCCATTCCTGCCGCGAGAGCTTGTACTGGATGCCGAAAAAGTAGTCCGCATGGGCGCGGCGGAGGGCCGAAAGCACCGGGCGGCGGGGCAGTTCCAGCGCGTAGACTGCGCTCTCGAGGTAGAGCCAGGTCAGATCGTCCAGCATGGCCTGCCGGATGTCGCCCTCCCATGCGTCAAAGAGACTGCGCACCAGCTCGTCGCCGTAGTATTTGTGGACCAGCCCCACGACGCAGTTCATGTAAAAATCAATGGTGCCGTCGGTGTTCCGGGCAAGGACAGCGGCTCGAAGCCGTAGGCTCCTGCCGCCGCCCACACCTGATTGGCGGCCCGCCGCTCTTCGGCGGTGTAGCTCTGCGCTTCCATAAAAACGCCCCTTTTAATCGAAGAGCTTTGCGGCGGTGAGCTGGGCCGGGATGCGGGCGGCAATGGCGTCCCGGATGAGGCCCTGTTCGTAGGAGTCGAAGGCTTTGTTGGTGATGCCCATGTCCAGCGCAGCCCCGGCAGCGACGCCCCGGCGCATCAGGCGCAGAGCGTCCAGCATACCGCGCAGGTCGAGAGCTTTCGTGGAAATTTCCGCGCTGTCGCACTTTTTCTGCAAATCGAGGAAGAGCAGGGCGAACTGCCTGACATACCTGCTGTTCAAATCGGGGAACTGGGTGCGCAGGAGCTTTTCGAGGTTCTCCTCGGTGATGGTGGGCATCTGGATGACCACGAAGCGGGAGGTGAGGGCCTCGTTCAGCTCACGGGTGCCGGCGTAGCCGTAGTTCATGGTGGCGATGAAGCGGGTCTCCTCGGCCAGCGGGATGCGCTCATAGCCCGGCACGTCGATGGCGCGGCGGAAATCCAGCACCGCGTGCAGGACGGCCAGCGCCTCGTTTTTGGCCATGTTGATCTCGTCCAGAACGCCGAAGCCGCCGCTCTGGGCGCAGCGGTAGACCGGGCCGGGCCGGAACTTGACCTGTCCGCCCTCAAAGGTGTCCATGCCGATGAGGGACGCCGCGTCCATATTGACGTGGAACGAGATGTCCCACGCGGGGCGTCCGAAGGCGGCGGCGAGGTTTTCGGCCAGCACGTTCTTGCCGGTGGCCTTGCCGCCTGCCAGCAGCAGGTTTTCGCCGCAGAGCAGGGCGGCCAGCGCCTGTTCCCACACCTCTCTGCCGTAGTAGACGAAGGCAGGGGAGGGGATGCGGGGGCGCAGAGCCTCCGCCAGCGGGTGAGCGGTACGGTATTCTTCCACAGCGCGCAGCAGGTCGGGGGAGATCCCTTCCTGCCGCAGCGTATCCATCAGAGCAGATGTTTCAGACATCTATGACATCTCCTTGCGGTTGGCAGTGCCAAACCGAAATTTCACCCTTATCATAGCACAACCCGCGCGGTTTGTGTAGGGCTTTGGCGGGCAAAAAAGCGGCAAAGAAGCAGAGAAAATAAAGGGGAAGCTATTTTAACACTTTCAGCCGGGACGTGCAGATTTCACGTTCAAAGTAAATTGACAGGCCGCTTAAAATACGATAAAATAATTTTCGTTGTGTCAAAGTGAAAAAGAAAGGCGTAAAAGTATGCTCGAAACCATCACGGCCGTCAATCAGGCGGTCAACAGCTTTATCTGGGGCATCCCGGCGATGGTCTGCATCATCGGCGTGGGCCTGCTGCTCAGTGTGCGGACAGGCTTTTTGCAGCTCCGGAAATTCCCCTATGCCATCAAAACGATCATTGGCCGCATCTTCCGCAAAAAGGACGCCTCCGACGGCGCGATGACTCCGTTCCAGGCAGTGTGTACGGCGCTGGCCGCTACCGTCGGCACCGGCAACATCGCCGGCGTGGCGGGCGCGATCGCCATCGGCGGGCCGGGCGCGGTGTTCTGGATGTGGTGCTCGGCTCTGCTGGGCATGTGTACCAAATTCTCCGAAGTGACGCTGGCCGTGCATTTCCGCGAGCGGAACAAAAACGGCGAGCTGGTGGGCGGCCCCATGTACTATATTAAAAACGGCCTCGGCAGCCGGTGGCAGTTCCTCGCGGTGCTCTACTCGCTGTTCGGCGTGCTGACGGTCTTCGGCACCGGCAACGCCACCCAGGCCAACACCATCGTCACAGCCATCGACTCGGCCCTGCTGGCCTACGGCAGCAGCCTGAGCAGCATCCTGCCCACGGTCAACCTCGTCGTGGGCGTGGTGGTGGCTATGATGGTGGCCATGGTGCTGCTGGGCGGCGTCAAGCGCATCGGCAGCGTGACCGAGAAGCTGGTGCCGTTCATGGCGCTGTTCTATGTGGTGCTGGCGCTGGGTGTCGTGGTCATCAACTATCGGCGCTTCCCGGCGGTGCTGGCCTCCATTGTCGGCGGTGCATTTGACCCGCAGGCCTTCACCGGCGGTGCCATCGGCAGCATCTTCCTCAGTATGCAGAAGGGCGTCTCCCGCGGCATCTTCTCCAATGAGGCCGGCCTCGGCACCGGCTCCATCGCTCACGCCTGCGCCGATACCCGCAAGCCGGTCAAGCAGGGGATGTTCGGCATCTTCGAGGTCTTCGCCGACACCATCGTCATCTGCACCCTGACCGCCATGGTCATCCTGTGCAGCGGCGTGCCGGTGGGCTACGGCAGTGCGGCAGGCGCAGAGCTGACCATCTCCGGCTTCACGGCCACCTACGGCGGCTGGTCGTCCCTCTTTACGGCGGTGGCGCTCTGCAGCTTTGCATTCTCCACCATCATCGGCTGGGGCCTCTACGGCTCCCGGTGCATCGAGTTCCTGTTCCACACCGACAAGGTGGTCGGCCCCTTCCTCGTGGTCTACTCCTTCGTGTCCATTCTGGGCGCGACGGTCGATCTGGGCCTGCTGTGGAGCATCGCCGACACCTTCAACGGACTGATGAGCATCCCGAACCTCATGGCCCTGCTCCTGCTGTCCGGCACGGTGGCAAAGCTCACGAAGGAGTTCTTCGCGGGCGAGGGCGCAGGAAAGTAAAGAATGATCCAAAGCGCCCTTCGGCCCCCGCCGGAGGGCGCTTTGCTGTCAACAAACTTCTGATTTTGTCCGCTTTCTCTGCAAAAACTCAAAAAAGCATAAAAATTTAGTATAAATTTTATATCTGATTTTTGATTATCCGCATAAACACTATACTTTCAAATATTTTGAAGTATAGAAAACTATTCATTTTACCACGAATTTACCACGATTGAATGAGCCTTGATATGACACAAAAACAACATGGGAGATAGCACAAATATCTGTGTATCTCCCGTTTTTCATTCATGTAGTATGATTATTTTACTCTGATTTCAAATTTCAAGATTGCTTTCATCATTTCTGTATGGATTTGACCTTTTAATTCTTCATCAACCTGCATAATGATTTTACCACTTTCAGAGTGGTAAAACGGACGCAAGCATAATTTACATATATAAGCGTCATAAAACTTCAAAATCTCTCTTATGGCAGTTTCATTTCCAGCAGACGCTTGACATATTACTTTTAATGTAGGGTAGCCATATTCTTTTTTCATTGGTTCAATTCCTTTCTTTCAATACTGTTTTTAGTTTCTTCAATCCGTTACTTCTTCTGCGATAAATAGCAGAACGTGATACATGATATAATTCGGCTATTTCTTGGTCGCTCATACTTTGAAAATAGCGTAATAGAATTACATCACGCTCTTTATTCGATAACTTATATAAAGCAACAGCAAGTTTCTCATTTGATATTTGAATTGTAAAATTCAAGACTTCAAACGAAATGTAATCACAAGAATAGTTATCCTTAGTTACACATTCAACATTTTTCGTATCTGATAATTCACAGAATAAAACTTCACGCTTAGAACATCTTGCAAACTGTCTGTTTCTGTTTTTACTGTGCATTTAATAACAGTCATCATCAAAGCATTAAACTGTATTCTAACGATATGCTCGAAAGAAGATGGGTTCATAATCTCACCTCCTTTCCGCATACGCTGAAATATATAAACGGAGATACCGTCTATATCTTTGGAAAATACAAAAAGAAGAACAAGAAAAAAGTCCGTACAAAATATACCGTCTGTACGAACTTTTAATATTGTAAAATATTTAGTTGTTGATAAAATGCTGTTAGGTAGTGCATAATCGTATAAGATTATTCCTAAAACTTTCCACAGCAGTTACTTTCAATGCTTTTATATCTTGCTTTTTTAGTTCCTATCATAATAACCTTTCTTATCATAATTGCAAATTTATAAATTCATTAGTATTAAAACTGAAATTCAAATACATTACTAAAATACATTGTTCTAAGACATAATAAACTTTATTTTTTTCTTG
>ENA-OQJN01000093-OQJN01000093.1-human-gut-metagenome-genome-assembly--contig:-NODE-93-length-45656-cov-3.423598_pt1 | contig 45656 bp, 44 predicted proteins | sample MGYA00242610_ERZ504777 | MGnify/ENA primary metagenome ERZ504777 (study PRJEB26092, sample SAMD00036350) | human gut metagenome | host: Homo sapiens | study: EMG produced TPA metagenomics assembly of... | reverse complement strand
GCTCCGAATATGCTAACCGTGAGTCTGGCTGCCTTATGGGAGTCTTTGGAGGGCATAGCGGCAGGTTAAAATAAGTTTTTCATAAGATAAACGTTTCTTTTAGAAAAAGTTTTCAAAAAAGCCTTGACCGGTAGTTAATACCGAATGCTAAGATGAGGGTGTATTCGGGAGGTAAGGATCAAAAACCGCACCGCTTGAGTTTTTATACCGGCCTTGTTTAAGGCAGGTCATTTGCGTTTAGAACAGTGTCATTGCTGTTGTCCATAGATTTGATAGGAGACGATGAGATGGAAAACTTTATTTTTGAAAATAGTACCAAAGCGTATTTTGGAAAAGGCTGTGTCAGTCAATATTTGCCGAATCTTTTGTCCCAATATGGGAAAACCGTCATGGTGGCCTATGGCGGCGGGTCCATTAAGCGGACCGGGATTTACGATGAAATCATGGAGATCCTGACCAAAGCCGGTAAGGATGTCGTCGAATTTACGGGTATCATGGCCAATCCGACCTATGCCAAGGTTCTCGAAGGGGCTAAGCTTGCCAAAGAACATGACGTCGATCTCATTCTGGCTGTCGGCGGCGGCTCGGTCATGGACTGCTGCAAGGCCGTGTCCCTGGCTGCCGTCTATGACGGCGACGTGTGGAACGATTTTTGGGCCAAGGCCGGGACTATTGAAGTACAGCCACTTCCCTTGGGCATCATCATGACCGTATCGGGAACGGGCAGTGAAATGAATGGCGGTGCCGTCATTACCAATGAAGACGTGAAGGTCAAGACCGGCCGCGATTACATGGAACTCAATGCCCGCTTTGCCCTCCTCGACCCGCTCTATACCTACACCGTGCCTAAGCTGCAGATGGTTTCCGGCGCCTTCGATTCCTTTACGCACATGATGGAAACGTATTTCAGCGCTCCCGATGCGGACAATGTATCGGACAGCATCAATGAAGCCCTGATGAAAAGCGTCGTCCGCAACCTTCGCAAGGCCATAGAAAATCCCGAAGACTACGAAGCCCGCAGCAACTTGGTCTGGCTTTCGACGATGGCTGAAAACCGCATCCTCAAACTAGGTAAGAAAGGCGATTTCCAGGGCCATATCTTAGAACATTCCCTGGGCGCCTTTACGAACTGCAATCACGGCTGCGGCCTAGCTGTCCTGCTGCCGGTTTACTATCGCCATATTAAAGTAGCCGGGGCCGAAAAGTTCGCCCGCTTTGCCAGCGAAGTCTGGGGCATCTCCCCGGAAGGGAAGACGACGGCGGAACTTGCCAACGACGGCGTCGAAGCTTTGGCTTCTTTTGTAAAGGAAATCGGCCTGCCGACGACCCTGCGGGAACTGGGCATGACCGACGACCAAAGGGAATGGCTTCCCCAGATTGCCGCCGGCTGCGTCGTCTCTCCGGGCAGTTATAAACACCTCGAAGGCGATGAAATCCTGGCCATCTTTGAAGAAGCCTGGTAAGGAGTGTCGTATCCATGCTCATTTTACAACAGATGATCATCTTCGTCTTGCTCATGGCTGCCGGTGCTTTGGCCCGGCGCTATGAGATCCTGACGCCGGCCAATCAGCCCCAGATTACAAAATTGGTCGTCAACATCGCCTACCCGGCCATCATCTTATCGGGCGTTACCGGAAAGGGGCCGCGCATCGAAGGGGCCGAACTTGCCTATGCCTTCGGCGTCATCCTGATCATGCTGGTGCTGCTCATGATCTCGGCCTGGCTCTTACCGCGGATTCTTCGGTATCCCAAGGAACATTACGGCATCATCAACGTCATGGTCATCTTTACCAATATCGGCTTCATGGGCGTTCCCATGATCGACGGCATTTACGGCAAAGATGCCCTCATTTATATGACCGTCCTCTTGATTCCTTTTAATATCCTCTTTTTCTCCTATGTCATCCAGACCATCAAGGGACATTCCGACAAGAAAGAACCCTTTCGCTGGCAAAATTTGGCCAATACCGGCATGGGAGCCTGCATTTTGGCCATCGTCCTCTACCTGAGCGGCATCGAGCTGCCCTATGTACTGGCTCAGTCGATTACCATGCTGGGCAGCATGACGGCGCCCTTAGCCATGATGCTCCTGGGCTCGTTCTTGGCCGATACGGAATGGAAGGGCATGATAAACGGCCGGATCATCGCCTTTACGATCATCAAGATGCTGGTCATTCCCATCGTCCTTACCTTACTTCTCGGCCGTTTCGTCGACAATACGTATTTACTGGCCGTCTGCATGGCAGCCTTGGCGACACCGTCGGGCAATATTATTCCCCTCTTGGCAGCCGTTTACCATAAAGAAGCGTATCCCGTTTCCGTTCAGGGCATCGCCTTGACGACAGCCGCTGCCGTCGTGACCATGCCGCTCGTCGCCCTGGCTACCGGATTGGGTTGATACAGAATCGTTTTATCTTTATAGAGAAAGGAAGCATATTATGAAAACTCGTACCTTAGGAAAAGATTTTACCGTTTCGGCCGTCGGCTTAGGCTGCATGGGCATGAGCCACGGTTACGGCCAGCCGAAAGACCGGCATGAAATGACGGAAGTACTAGCTAAGGCCGTCGATGCCGGCTATACTTTTTTCGACACGGCCGAAGTCTATGGGACGCCGGACGATCCCCACGCTAACGAAACGCTGTTGGGCGAAGCCCTGAAGCCTTTCCGGGACCGTATCCAGATCGGCACTAAATTTGGCATCCACTTCGACATGACGTCGTCGGCGCCGAATAAGCCGATCGTTCCCGATGCCCGGCCAGAGGTCATCCGCAAGTCCGTGGAAGAATCCTTGAAGCGCCTTCAGACTGACCATATCGACATTTATTACCAGCATCGCCAGGATCCCAAGGTTCCCGTCGAAGACGTAGCCGCCGTCATGGCCGACCTCATCCAGGAAGGGGAAAATCCTTCACTGGGGGCTCTCTGAAGTCGATGCCGACACCCTGCGCCGGGCCCATGCCGTCTGCCCGGTAACGGCCGTACAGAACCGTTATTCCATGATGGCCCGTTGGTATGAAGAAATGTTCCCGGTCCTCGAAGAGCTGAACGTCGGCTTAGTTGCCTTTTCTCCCATGGCCAACGGTTTCTTGACGGCCCGCTACGAGAACGGGATTCAATTTAACGGCGACGGCGATTACCGCAAGATCATGCCGCAGTTCCAGGCCGATGCCATCGAAGAAAATAAGGCCCTTTTGCAGTGGATTCAGGACCTCGCCGCCTCCAAGAATGCCACACCGGCCCAGTTCTCCTTAGCCTGGATGCTCTCGAAAAAGCCGTGGATCGTGCCCATTCCGGGGACGACTAATCCGGGACGGCTCGTAGAAAATGGCAAAGCCGCTGACATTGTCCTAACGGCAGACGAAGTAAAACAGATTGATGACGCTTTGGACAAAATCCAGATGTCGGCCGTCTTTGGCGGTACGGCCGTAAAAGGCTGATTTCTTTTGCTGTGATGAGCCGGCTGTCTTTTGGCAGTCGGCTTTTTTACAAAAGTTGCAAATTACGAATAATCCCTTGACTTAGACTTGAAACTAAGGTGTATTATAGAACAATAGTGAGCATTAGTCAGGAAATGATGAAAAGAGGATGATATGATGAAAGTCTTATTGGTAAATGGTTCGCCCCCATAAAAAATGGCTGTACCTATACGGCCCTGCAGGAAGTCGTCAGCCTGCCCGATATCGGCATCAAAGGGAATACGCATTTCATGATGGCCGACCTCAATAATCGGGACGTCGCCGACGCCATTGCAGCCTGGCTCCATAAACAGGGCTTAGATAAATAGATGTATTTTGTGATGAGGAGGAATCTCTATGTGGAAAAAAAATCATGAGCGGTTTATTGATGGCCGTGGCACTGGTTACGCTTACGGCCTGCGGCAGTACGGGGACGACGGCGTCTCAGCCGGCATCGGACGGGGCTAAGGCCGCTGCTTCTCCAGGAAAAGTGTTAGTCGTCTATTTCTCGGCGACAGGCAATACCAAGCGCGTAGCAGAAACGATTGCCAATCACGAAAATGCGACGATCTTTGAAATTCAGCCGACCGAGCCCTATTCGGACAGCGATCTCAACTATCGTGACGACAACAGCCGCGTCGTTCGCGAACACGCCCAGCCTCAGCTGCGGCCGACCTATCAGGGCGACGTCGCCGATTGGGATTCCTATGATACGGTCTATATCGGCTATCCCCTGTGGTGGCAGCAGGCGCCGCACGTCGTCTACACCTTCGTGGAAAGCCACAACTTTAACGGCAAGAAAGTTATTCCCTTCTGCACGTCCATGTCGAGTTCTCTTGGCGACAGCGGCCAGAACCTGGCCAAGGCTGCCGGTACCGGCGATTGGCAGACCGGCGTCCGCTTTAGCGGCGGTGCCAGTGACAATGACGTCCTCAATTGGCTGCAGCAGCAGTAAGCCCTTAGCCGATAAGGGTGACATAAAAAATAGATTTTTTGTTCCGAGTAACCTTACGAGGCGGCTCGGAATTTTTTTGCGGTTTTTCGGTGACGTTTCCCTACGTACCGGGAGCGGCTTCCGATGTATGCCAGTATATAAAAGACCCCATATATGGTATAATGTGTTTGGTTTTTAAGAACGCCGAGGCGTATTTTTTAGAAGGGAGGGTGTCATGAAGGCCGTCGTTTTTTCCTTTACCCAGAAAGGGACCTTTCTCGCTCAGGAAGTGGCCGACTGGCTTCGAAATGAGGGCTGGGACGTTCGTCAGACGTCGCTGAGAAAATTTGCTTCTTCGCCGGTAGTCCCTTTTGAACCGTCTTTAGAAGGGGAGACCCAGCGTGCCTTTCAATCGGCACGGCTCCTCCTTTTCATCGGCGCAGCCGGCATTGCCGTGCGGTCTATTGCGCCCTTTATCCGTAAAAAGGATCAGGATCCGGCTGTCGTCGTCATCGATGAAGGCGGGCAGTTCGTCATTCCCATCTTATCGGGGCACATTGGCCGGGCTAACGAATGGGCCCGCCAGTTGGCAGCCGCCATCAAAGGCCAGGCCGTCATCACGACGGCAACGGATGTCAACGCCCTCTTTGCCGTCGATGAGTGGGCTGCTCGCAAGGGCCTTCGCCTGTCGTCTTTGAAGGACGCCAAGAACTTCGCCGCCGGACTTCTCTCGGCAGGGAAAGCCGGCCTGTACAGTGATTTTCCCATCGAAGGGCCTTTGCCGCCAGGCTTGGTCGCAGCAACGGATGGTCCGACGGGCTTAGTCGTGACGACAAAAGACAGGATGGCCCTTTTTGAAGTGTCGGTCCTTGTAAGGCCGGTCATCCTCCACGTCGGTATCGGCTGCCGCCGCGGCACTTCAGCATCGACCATAGAAGACGCCGTCTTATCGGTCTTTGAAGAAGCCAACCTCTCGCTTCAAGCTGTGGCCGACGTCAGCTCCATCGATGTCAAAGGGGACGAGGAAGGGCTGTTGGCCTTTGCTAGAATGCACTCCTGGCCCATTCGCTTCTTTTCGGCAGATGAACTCAATGCCGTGCCGGGAACCTTTACGGCGTCGGACTTTGTCCGACAGACCGTCGGCACGGATAATGTCTGTGAACGATCTGCCGTGAGGGCCAGCCATGGCGGCGACCTCGTCGTTTCCAAAAAGGCCGGTCAGGGCATCACCGTGGCTGTGGCCTGCGAATCGTATAGCCTCTGTTTTTCAAACGTTTAGAAGGATGTGATTGCATGAAACCGCATATTTACGTCGTCGGCATCGGTCCCGGCTCCCTGCAGGGCATGACCCTTGAAGCCAAGGCTGTCCTTGAAGGCTGTGACTGCATCGTCGGCTACCATACATATATCGACTTGATTCGCGACTATTTCCCGATAAGGAATTTGTCGTCACCGGCATGACCCAGGAAGTGGCCCGCTGCCGCCTGGTCTTAGAACGAGCCCTTCAAGGCCAGAACGTGGCCATTGTCTCCAGCGGCGACGCCGGCATCTACGGCATGGCCGGCATCATGCACGAAGTGGCTGCCGACACGCCGGACGTTGAAATCGACGTCATTCCCGGCGTGACCGCTGCCAGTGCCGGTGCAGCTCTCTTGGGGGGCGCCCCTCATTGCCGACACCTGCCTCATTTCTCTCAGCGATCTCTTGACGCCGTGGGACAAAATTGCCAACCGCCTGGACTGCGCCGCTGCCGGTGACTTCGTTATCTGCCTCTATAATCCGGCCAGCAAGAAGCGCTCCGATTACTTGGAAAAGGCCTGCGACATCATTTTGCGCCACCAGTCGGCCCATACGCCGGCGGGCATCGTCCGCAACATCGGCCGCGATGGGGAAGAAGTCACCATCCTCACGTTGGGCGAACTGCGGACGCAGCACCTCGATATGTTCTGCACGGTCTTTATCGGCAACAGCCAGACGAAAGTCTTGAAGGGCAAACTGGTGACGCCTCGGGGATACCGCTTATGATCGGCCCGGTGTGGATTGCCGGCGGGACGACGGAAGGGCGGAAACTGGCCGGCTATGCAGCCCGGTTCCAGATCAAAGCCTACGTTTCGGTGGCCACGACTTACGGCGCTTCTTTACTGCCCGTCAGCCCCTACATCACGGTCCTCGAAGGTAGGATGGACCGGGGCGAGATGGAAGAATTTCTCCGGGAAAAAGGGATTACCCTGGCCATCGACGCTACCCATCCCTATGCTACGGCCGTGACCGATAATATCAAAGGTGCCTGCCAAAAGGCGGGCGTCCCGTATCGCCGCATCAACCGCAGGGCCGGCACGTACCGGACGGACGGCCGCACCATCGCCGTTCGCACCGTCGACGAAGCCGTCGAAGTCCTGAGCCATACCGTGGGACCTGTCTTTTTGACGACGGGCAGTAAAAATTTAGATGCCTTCGCCAAGATTCCCGATTATGAAAACAGGGTCTACGCCCGAATTTTGCCGGTCAAGGCCTCCCTCGAACGGGCCCTTGATCTCGGCTATCCGCCGTCGCGCATCATTGGCATGCAGGGCCCTTTTTCGGAACAACTCAATGAGGCCATGTTCAAGGAAACGAAAGCCCGGTACGTCGTCACCAAAAATTCAGGCCATACCGGCGGTTTTCAGGAAAAACTGAAGGCTGCCGAACGGGCCGGGGCGACGGTCATCATCATTGAACGCTGACGCGGGAAAACCGCTTTCGTCAGGGAAAGGACGCGCTATGCACATCTATCTTATCGGCACCGGTCCGGGCAATCCGGATCTCTTGACCGTACAAGCTAAAGAAGCCATCGAGGCCTCGACCCTCCTCGTCGGCGATAAACGGATGCTGGAACCCTTTGTCGACTCGGGAAAACAGTTGGTCGCCACGTATCGCCGCGATGAAATCTGCCGCCTGGCTGCGTCGCGGACCGATGAAGACGGTCCCATGGCCGTTTTGGTATCGGGCGACGTCGGCTTTTTCAGCCTGGCCGCCTTATTGAAGAACATCCCCGACTGTACTGTGACCCGGATCGCCGGCATCAGCAGTCTGGTCTATTTTGCAGCAGCCCTGGAAACGTCATGGAACGACGTCTTCATCGTCAGCCGCCATGGCCGGCAGGAACCGCTCATCCCGGCTGTACGCCAGCACGCCAAGGTCTTCGTCCTGACCGGCGGCCGTGAATCGCCGGCAGCCCTCTGCCGCAGTCTCTGTGAAGCCGGCCTGGGGAATGTAAAGGTCGCCATCGGCTGCAACCTCTCTTATGACGACGAAGTCATCCTTCGCGGTACCGCCGCTGACTTTACCGAAAGGGGCGACGACGCCCTGGCCGTCATGATGATCGAAAACGACGATGCCCGTTCCTGGCAGCGGCCCGTCCACGGCCTTCCGGACGGCGCCTTTTTACGAGGCAAGGCGCCCATGACCAAACAGGAAGTCCGCAGCGTCGCCTTGTCGAAATTGGCACCCTCTGCCGACGCCGTCGTCTACGACATCGGGGCCGGGACCGGTTCCTGTACGGTGGAACTGGCCCTGCAGGCTCCGTTTGGAAAGGTCTATGCCTTTGAAATAAACGGCGATGCCCTTCATATCCTGCAGCAGAATATTGCCCATTTTGATCTGGCCAATGTCACCGTCGTTTCCGGCGATGCCAAAGAGCGGCTGAAGGATATCGAAACGCCGCCGGACTACGTCTTCATCGGCGGGACCAAGGGGCGATTATCCGCCATCCTCGACGAGGTCTACCGGAAAAATGAGGCCTGCGCCGTCGTCGTCACGGCCATTACCATCGAGACCCTGGCGGCTCTTACGGCCTATTACAGCGCTCGTCGGGACTATGACCTCGATATCACCCAGGTCAGTACGGCCCGCAGTCAAAAAGTTGGTGCCAGCCACCTCATGATGGCCCAGAATCCGATCTTTATCGTGACCATCGTCCGCCGTTCCGACGCTTCGTGACGATCTTACAAAGGAGGCTCTTATGACGCCAGCATCTACCATTCCGCGGCTCTTAGTGGCGGCTCCTAACAGCGGCAGCGGCAAGACGACTGTCGTCTGTGCCCTGCTGGCAGCTTTAAAAAACGGGGCTTGTCCCTGACGGCCTTTAAATCCGGGCCCGACTATATCGATCCCATGTTCCACCGCCGCGTCCTCGACACGCCGTCGTATAATCTCGACCTCTTTCTCTTCGGCCGCGGCGAAAAAGGGGCTAAAGCGGCACGGCAGCTTCTCGTAGACCATGGAGAAAGGTCCGATCTGGTCCTTCTAGAAGGGGCCATGGGCTATTATGACGGCGTCGGAACGGGCCATGAAGCCAGTGCCTACGACGTCGCCGCAGCTACCGATACGCCCGTCGTCCTGGTCGTCGACGGCCGCGGGGCCGGTCTCACCTTAGGCGCCGGCTTAAAGGGCCTGGCCGATTTTTATAAAGACAGCCGCGTCGCAGGCTTTATCGTCAACCGCGTCAAACCCATGGTATACGCCCACTTTAAGGCCGCTTGGGAAACGGCATCGGGCCTTAAAGCCCTCGGAGCCCTTCCCGATATGCCGGACTGCGCCTTTACCAGCCGCCACTTAGGTTTGGTGACGGCCGGAGAAATCACGAATTTACAGGCCATCATGGAGCGTTTGTCGGAAGCGGCGGAACAGCATATCGACCTTGACGGCTTACTTTCCCTGGCCCGGAGTGCCTCGCCCCTTACGGAAAGAAAGCTTTCGAAAGAGGGGGCAGGGACGTCCGAACAAAAGGCGGTCATCGCCGTGGCTCGTGACGAGACTTTTTGCTTTTACATGAAGACAGCCTTGACGTCCTCCGCCGCTGCGGTGCCGAATTGGTTTTTTCAGCCCCCTGCATGATAGGGCGCTGCCGCCTTGTGACGGCCTTTATTTGGGCGGCGGCTATCCTGAACTCTATGCCAAAGACCTCGAAACCAACGGCGGCCTGCGCAGTCAGATCAGACAGGCCCTGCAAGGAGGACTTCCCTGCTTTGCCGAATGTGGCGGCTTCATGTACCTCCATCAAGCTTTTCGCGGCGACGACGGAACGCGCTATGCCTGGGTCGGTGCCGTTCCTGGCGAGACTTTCATGACGACGTCCCTTCAGCACTTCGGCTACGTGACCTTACAGGCCGAACGGGACAACCTCTTATGCGAGGCCGGCGGCACCATACCGGCCCATGAATTTCATTATTCTAAAAGTTCGTCAGAAGGGGACGCCTTTACGGCCTATAAAGCGGGGAGTCAGCGCTCCTGGTCTGGCGGCATAGCCAGCGAAAACCTGGCCGCCAGTTATCTCCACCTCCATTTTCTCGGGAATCCGGCTTGGGCCCGGCGTTTCGTCCGTGCCTGCCAGGCCTATTCTCAGAGCGTACATCGTGATACATTCGGAAAGGATTGATTCCATGAAGATAGAACATATTTTACCGGCCGACATCGAACGCCGCAGTATGGAAATTATTGAAGCCGAACTGGGGCCGATTCAGCTGCCGCCTGATGAAAAGGACATCATCAAGCGCGTCGTCCACACCAGTGCCGACTTCGATTACGTCCGCAACCTGCGTTTTAGCGAGGGTGCCGTTGGTAAGGCCTTGGAAGCCCTGCAAAAGGGCTGCACCATTGTGACCGATACCAACATGGCCTGCATGGGCATCAGTCAGCCGGGCCTTACCAAACTGGGCTGCCATAAGGTCTGCTTCATGGCCGATGACGATGTAGCCGCTGCCGCCCGCGAAAAGGGACGACGAGGGCCCAGGCCTCGATGGATAAGGCAGCCGGCCTTACGGGGCCGCTCATCATTGCCGTCGGCAATGCGCCGACAGCCCTCTTGCGCCTGAAGAACTCATCGAAGCAGGGCAAATCGCACCGGCCCTCATCATCGGCGTCCCCGTCGGCTTCGTCAACGTAGAATACGCCAAAGAAGTCATTATGGAAGCCGGCGTTCCTTACATCGTCGCCAAAGGCCGCAAGGGGGGAAGCACCATTGCCGCTGCTATTTGCAATGCCTTGATCTATAAATTGACTCGCTGAAGGAGACAAACGCATCTTACAGAAACCTTACTGGAAAGGCGCCGTGATGAGTAGTATAATAAGGGCGATAACCAACAAGAGAGGGAGTGTAGTGTATGGAAACATGGCTTGATTTGCACATGCATACAAAATACAGCATGGACGGTCAGTTTGAGCCGGACGATTTGATGCGCCAGTGTGCCGACGCTAAGGTACAGGCTGTGGCCGTCACCGACCACGATTCCACTCGAGCCATTCCCGAAGCGCGGGAAGAAGCAGCCCGTTTGGGACTGCGGCTCATACCGGGCATTGAAATCAGTTGTCAGCATGAGGGGAAGAACTTCCACCTCTTAGGCTATGGGATTCATCCCGATGCGCCTGTCTTCGCAGCCATTGAAAAAGATGTCTACGGTCAGCGAAAAGTCGTGTCCGACAAGGTTCTCGACGCCGTCGAAGCCTTGGGCATCGTCCTCGACCGCGATGCCATTTGGAAACTTTGTACCAGCGGTGTCGTGGCTTCGGTCCACATCGCCCGCGTGGCCCTTTCGGATCCGCGCAATGCCGACTGCCCTGTCCTCGAACCGTATCGACCGGGCGGCAGCCGCAGCGATGCGCCGTACGTCAACTTCGGTTGGGATATCTGCGGCCAAGGGGGACCGGCCTTCATCCCCATGACCTTCATGGACTTTTCCAAGGCTGTCGACATCATTCACGACCAGGGCGGCGCTGCCGTGTTGGCCCATCCCGGTGCCAATATGAAGCAGAACCGGCCCCCTGACGGAAACCCTCATCGACCTCGGCCTCGACGGCATCGAAGCCTACTGTAGCTATCACGATGATGCGACGACGGCCTTTTACCGTCAGATTGCCGATGAACACGGCCTGATGGCGACCATCGGCAGCGACTACCACGGCCGGGCCAAGCCTCATATTGCCCTCGGTACCTATGGGCATCCTGAACCGCAGGCTTTGTGGGACAACCTGGTCGCACATATTCAAAATCATCATGGGGAAGTGTACTAAGCATGAAACAAAGCAAGACCCTGTCAGCCCTGGCCGTTGCGCTGTGGCTGGCTTTTGGTTTTTCAAGCCTTTCGCTGGCGGCTTCGCCGTCGGATACGACCGCAGCCTATACGGTCGGCACCGTTTCAGAGAACAGTAAGGCTGTAACGAAAGAGAAGCCGAAGAAAGAAAAGACTTCTGACAAGAAGAAAACGACCGATAAGAAAGGGGGCGCTGCCAAGGGGCAGACGGAAAAATCCGATAAAACCGGCGAAGCTGCTGCAGAAGGAGTGTCGACGACGGCCTCCATCGCTACGGGCAGCGTTCCGCGGACGGCCAAACCGGCCGGAGCCCGCGGCGTCTTAAAGACCTACAATCCGGCCACCGATGCCGCTCCGGCGGAACCGATGGCCATCAGGGAAACGAATTTCCGCTTCAATGAACCCTTATTGCTGCGGCCGAAAACGGACATGATCGTCATCCATCACGTCGGCATTCCCGACGGCGATACGTCGGCAGCGGCCATTCACCGGGCCCACTTGGCCAATGGCTGGGCAGGAATTGGCTACCATTACGTCATCCGTAAAGATGGTACCATCGAACGGGGCCGTCCCCTGGCAACGGTCGGTGCCCATGCCGAAGGGCAGAATTACCACACCGTCGGCATCAACGTCACGGGGAATTTCGATAAAGAAATCCCGACGCCGGCACAGATTCACGCCCTGGAAGGCCTCGTCGCCTGGCTGTGCAAAATCTACGACATCACGCCCGGCGCTTCGACCATCGTCGGCCACCGCGACGTCAACAGCACGGACTGCCCGGGCCAGCACCTCTACGACATGCTGCCTCAGATTCGCCGCGATGTAGAAAAACGGATGGAAACCATGGGCGATGCCGCCCCGTCTTACGAAGATACCCTGAAAGGGAAGAGCCTCCTCAAGATGAGCCGTAAAGAAAGGGAAGCCTTTATCATGCAGGGCGCGGCGGGACGATAATGTGCCTAGTCGGGACGAATGAACTATGATATAATAAAAACCACGCAAGTATGATGATAACTATCGAGGGCTTTGGGCAACTAAAGCCCCCTTTGTCATGAGGTAAAAAAGCATGAAGCAATTCTTTCAATGGATGAATCAAGATGAAAATATCCGGTCCGCCGGGGACGCCTTTTTAAAACCCGGCTGTCACAGCATCTACGGCCTCAGCGGCTCGGTCAAGAGCGCCCTGGTCGCCAAGGTGCTGCACGAAGGGCCTCGTCAGGTCGTCCTCGTCGTCCCGTCGCGGGAACAAGCCGCGGCCTGGCAGGCAGACCTGGCCTTTTTGGTGCCTAACGTCAAGATCCTCGACTTTCCCGTCGTCGACAAGGCCGTCTTTACGACGACGGCGAAAAGCCTCGACCGGATGGCTCGCCAGATGGAAGCCTTGGGGCGTCTGCGTCAGGGAGATCCGGTTCTCGTCTTGGCTGCGCCGGAAGAAGCGGCACAGTACGTCATGGCTCCGCAGCGCATCGACGATGCGGCTATCGACGTAGAAATCCAAGGAGAATACGACCGCGATGACTTATTGCAGCACCTCGTAAATGCCGGTTATGAACGGGTCGACATGGTCGAACGACGGGGCCATTTTTCCGTTCGCGGCGACATCGTCGACGTCTTTGCCGTCAATGAACCCCAGCCCTTGCGGCTGGCTTTCTTTGGCGACGAACTGGAAAGCATCCGTTCCTTCGATGTCGATACCCAAAAATCCTTGAACGATGCCGACAGGGCGCGGATCCTGCCGGTTTCTTTAACGACGGCAGACGATGAAAAATATACCCTCCTCGATTATGTCGAAGAGGGGACCATCATCTGGGATGAACCCAATCGGGTCCGCGAAGGCCTTAAAAAAGATCCTCAAAGAATCGGACGATTACAAGGGCGTCCTGGCGTCGTGGAAAAATATGGTCTCGCCGGAACGAGCCGTGCCGCAGGTCGTCTTGTCGCTCATGGCCCAGTCCGTGCCCGATATGTTCATCGACCAGTCCTTCAGCTTTGCCGCTAAGATGATGGCCAGCTTCCAAAAACAGTTCAACCTCCTGGAAGAAGAAGTGGGCCACTGGCGAAGCTTAGGCAACACCATCGTCTTTGTCATCAACAGCAAAGAGCGTATCGCCTCGCTCAAAGCCTGGATGAAACAGCACGACCTTGCCATTTCTGATTATGACGATGAAAAGAGCAAGTCCGGCGGCATGTACATCGTCGAAGGGGAAATCCACGACGGTTTTGAACTGCCCTATGCCAAGGTCGTCGCCGTCGCCGAACGGGACGTCTTCGGCACTCAGAAAAAACGCCTGCGCCACCGCGTAGCTAAAGGCCAGGAAATCAGCGTCTTTACCAGCCTGAAGTCCGGCGATTACGTCGTCCATGAAGTCCATGGCATCGGCCGCTACATGGGCATCAAGACCATTGAAATGGACGGCGTCCATAAGGATTACCTCGAAATCCACTACGCCGGCAAAGACATCCTCTACGTGCCGACGGACCAGTTGTCCTTGCTCCAGCGCTACATCGGCAACGAAGGCGATACGCCGAAACTGCAGAAGATGGGCGGCTCGGATTGGCAGAAGATACGTTCCAAGGCTCAGAAATCGATTACCGATTTGGCCGAAAAACTCGTCGCCCTCTACGCCAAACGTGAAGTCGTCCCGGGCTATGCCTTCCCGCCGGATACGCCCTTCCAGAAAGAATTTGAAGAAGCCTTTCCTTATGAAGAAACGGAAGATCAGTTAAAGGCCGTCAGTGAAATCAAGGGCAGTATGGAAAAACCGACGCCCATGGACCGCTTAGTCTGCGGCGACGTCGGCTTTGGTAAGACGGAAGTCGCCATGCGGGCCATTTTTAAGGCCGTCACGGCCGGCAAGCAGGTTGCCGTCTTGGTACCGACGACGGTCTTATCCCAGCAGCACTTCCAGACTTTTATGGAACGCTTCGGCCCCTTCGGCGTCCACGTCGAAGTCCTCAACCGCTTCCGTTCCTATAAAGAAAAGAAATCCATTCTGGCCCGGACCCTGACCGGGGACATCGACGTCCTCATCGGGACTCACAGCCTGCTCAATAAAACGTAAAATTCAAGTCCCTGGGCCTCCTCGTCGTCGACGAAGAACAGCGCTTCGGCGTCGCTCAAAAGGAAAAATGGAAGGCCTGGGCGGCCCATATCGACGTCTTGTCCCTCAGCGCCACGCCGATTCCGCGGACCCTCCACATGTCCTTGGTCAACCTGCGGGAAATGTCGGTCATCGAATCGCCGCCGACAGACCGCTTCCCGGTCCAGACCTACGTGGCCGAATACGACGCCCGCATCGTCAGCGATGCCATCATGCGTGAAAAGCGGCGGGGCGGCCAGGTCTTCTTCGTCTATAACCGCGTCGCTTCCATCGAGCGCATGAAAGACGAACTCCAGGCCCTCCTGCCCGATATTACCATCGGCATCGCCCACGGTCAGATGGCCGGTACCATGCTCGAGTCGATGATGTTCGATTTCTATGAAGGAAAGTACGACGTCCTCCTCTGCTCGAGTCTCGTTGAAAACGGCCTCGACGTGGCCAACGCCAATACGATCATCATTTACGATGCCGACCACTTCGGCCTGTCCCAGCTCTACCAGATGCGGGGCCGCGTCGGCCGAAGCCACCGCATGGCCTATGCCTACTTCCTGTATCGTCGGGACAAGGTCTTGTCGGAAGTCGCTGAAAAACGACTTCAGGCCATCAAAGAATTTACGGAACTCGGTTCCGGTTTTAAAATCGCTATGCGCGACCTTGAAATTCGCGGTGCCGGCAACCTCCTTGGCAGGGAACAGCACGGCAACATCGCCAGCGTCGGCTTTGCCATGTACTGCCATATGCTGGAAGAAGCCATTGCCAAGGCCCAGACCGGGAAAGAGGTGGAACCGCCGCCGCCGGAAACGGTCATGGAAATCCACGTCGACGCTTTTATCGACAACGAATACATCCAAAACGGCGGTCAGAAAATAGACATGTATCAGCGGTTGGCCGTCGTCTCGTCGAAAGAAGAGCTGGATGAACTGCGCCGCGAACTGGAAGACCGCTACGGTCGGCCCAGTCCCTATGTCGAAAAGCTGCTGCAGGTCACGGAAACCCGCCTCGAAGCTAAGGCTCAAGGGATGGTCCTCATCGCTCAGAAGAAGGACATCCTTGAAATCAAATGGCGGCGCGTCTCCGACATGCCCGACTTATCGAAACTCGAAAAGCCTTTGCGCAGCCGATTCCGCCTCATTCCCAGCATCCCGGTCATGGTCCGCGTGTCCCTGGCCGGCGTCTCCGACATCCTCGATTTTATCCAGACCTTGCTGACGGCCTTTTCCTCCTTGCGAAAGGGGGATTCCCGTGACTAACTTTTTACGCGGTGCCATGGTCCTCACCGTGGCCGGCATCGTCGTCAAGATCTTAGGCGGCCTGAACCGAATCTTCTTATCGCGCCTCTTAGGCGGCGAGGGGATCGGCCTCTATCAGATGGCCTATCCGGTCTATATCCTTTTACTCAGCATCATCGGCGCCGGCATTCCCATTGCCGTATCGATCATGATTGCTGAACAGGCGGCCCGGGGCCATTACAGCGGCGTCCGCCGCATCTTTCACGTGACCCTGGCCTTTATGACCGTCGTCGCCGTCCTCTGCGGCCTGGCCCTGCCTTTTGGGGCCCAGGCCATGATTGAGTTCGGCATCGTCCGCGACGGTCGGGCTTTGCCGGCCTTGGCCGTGTTGGCGCCGGCCTTGAGCTTATCGGTCATCGTCTGCTGCTTCCGCGGTTACTTCCAAGGTCTGCAGCTCATGACGCCGACGGCCTTGTCCCAGATGGCCGACCAATTTGTTCGGGTCTGCACGATGCTCGTATTGGCCTGGATTTTCCTGCCGAAAGGCCTGGAATGGGCTGCTGCCGGTGCGTCTTTCGGGGCCGTTCCCGGGGCGGCAGCCGGGCTCATCCTCATCGCCTTCTTATACTACCGTCACCAACGGACGCCGCTTCCTGATGACGACGGTGTCTTCGTCATCCAATCGTCGCGGCACATCATCCGCCGCCTCGTCGTCTTAGCCGTTCCCGTAGCTGCCGCCAATATGCTCCTGCCGGCTGTAGCCAGTATCGACCTCTTTATCGTGCCTTTGCGGCTGGAAGCAGCCGGGTACACCACCCATCAGGCGACGGCCCTCTATGGCTACCTGACGGGCATGGCCAACGGCCTGGTCCAACTGCCGGCGATCTTGACGATTTCCCTGGCGACGAGCTTAGTGCCCGCCGTTTCAGCAGCCTTTTCCCAGGGGAAGCGGGACGTCGTCTTGTCCCGGACCCATACGGCCATGCGTATTGCCAACCTCATTACCGTGCCGGCCTGCTTGGGCCTGGCCGTCTTGGCCGTGCCTATTTCGCGTCTCTTATACGCTACGCCGGCGGCAGGGCCTGCCATCTGCGTCCTGTCCATTTCGGTCTTTCTCGTCGGCCTCCAGCAGATTACCAGCGGCCTTTTGCAGGGCATGGGGCGGACGGCCGTGCCTTTGTACAACATGGCTGCCGCTGCCGTCGTCAAGATTTTCTTGAGCTGGCATTTGACGGCCATTCCCTGGCTCGGTGAAGTCGGGGCAGCGTGGGCGACCAACGCCGATTTAGCCGTGGCGACGGCTTTGAACCTCTATTTTGCCCGCCGCTTCGTCGGCTACGGCGTCCAGTGGGGCTATGTCGGCCGCCTGTTCCTGTCCGGAGCTGCCATGGCCGGTACGGCCTGGATCCTCCATCACAGCCTGCTCAACTTACTGGGCAATACCTTGGCGACGATCATCGCCATGAGTGCCGCAGTCACGGTCTATCTCATCGGTATCTTTGCCTTTCGGGCCATTGCCGTGACGGATTTAGAAAAACTGCCCGTCATCGGGCCTAAATTAGCCTCAATTGCTGAAAAATTAGGAAAATAATGAACGCTAAAAGGGGATTGCCTTATCGGGCATCCTCTTTTTTCTTGCTTTTGGCACATCTCTTTGCTATACTGTAACTAAACGGTTGATTTAATCAACTAATAAAGGAGGACTCACTGTGAATTATTTGCATGCCGGCCACGATTTTGGCATTATCAACATGCGGTCCCAGGCCTACATTACCGAAGCCTGTCAGCCTTGGAACCTGTCCTATTCGGAATACGTGGCCCTCATGAACCTCTATGACCTCGACGGCTGCAGCCAAAGTGAGCTCTGTAAAGAAATGAAGGCCGATAAGGCCCTCGTCGCTCGCAGCCTGAAGACCTTGGAAGAAAAGGGCTACGTCTGCCGTCGCCAAAAGGACGGAGATCGGCGCTTTAAATTTATCTACCTGACACCTAAGGCCAGAGGCATCCAAGGGGAGTTGGAAGGCCTGTTAGAGACATGGATCACCTATCTCGTAGAGGGCTTTGAAGAAGCTAAGCGCGACGAGATGTTTGCCATGATGCACGCCGTTGCCGAGCGGGCTTCCAACGTGAGTATGAGTGATGTGAAGAATGAGGGGGAGATGAAACGATGAAAGGGCGGTATATGAAGTACATCGTCGTCGCAGCGGCCATGGCGGCCGCTATGAGTGTCGCCGGTTGCGGCAATGATCAGACGGCGGCTGAACCGGATCAATTGGTAAAGACGATGGAAGTGGGGAAGGCGACGGACAGTACGGCCGGTACTTATTCGGGAACGGTGAAGGGGCGCTATGAGAGTAAGCTCTCCTTCCAGGCCGGCGGGCGGATTACGACGCGAAACGTCCAGCTCGGAACGCGGGTCAAGGCCGGTGACGTCTTGATGACCGTCGACCCGAAAGACATCGTGCAGGCCGTCCACCAATCCCAGGCCCAGGTCGATGCCGCAGCGGCTCAGCTCCAGCTGGCGGCGGCCAATTTAAAGCGCTATAAGGAACTCTATAGCGCCGATGCCGTCAGTGCTGCCGACCTCGACCAGTTCCAGACGGCCTATGACCGGGCTGCGGCTCAGTACAATCAGGCCCAGGCCGGCCAACAGGCTCAGGATAATCAACTGTCCTATACGCAGCTGACGGCTGACGCTGACGGCGTCATCTCGGCGGTCAGTGCCGAAGTAGGCCAGGTCGTCCCGGCCGGTCAGCCCGTCGTCACCTTGGTCCATGACGGGGACTTAGAAGTCACCATCAACGTACCGGAAAATAAATTGGCCGACTTTCCCGTCGGAAAAGCCGTGACCGTCTCCTTCTGGGCCCTTCAGAACCAGACCGTTTCTGGCGTCGTCCGCGAAGTGGCCCCTATGGCCGATGCCGTATCGCGGACCTATGAAGTCAATATCACATTGCAGAATCCGCCCAAGGCGTGCAGCTGGGCATGACGGCCTCAGTGGCCAATGCCGGCGAAGAACAGGCCGCCGCCGATACGGTCATCCTGCCGCTCTCGGCCATCTATCAGACCGGCAGCACGCCCCAGGTCTGGGTCGTCGGCAAGGATAAGACCTTGTCCCTGCAAAATGTATCCGTCGAAACCTTTGGCGACAACACGGTCAAGGTCACGGGACTTCATAAGGGCGACCGGGTCGTCACGGCCGGCGTCCATAAACTGCGGGCCGGTGAAAAAGTCCGCATCGAGGGGGCCGATTCATGAGAAACTTATCGGAAGTATCCCTCCATAACCGGGTCTTAGTCTGGTATTTCATCATCCTCGTGGCCATTGCCGGCGTCTTTTCCTATATCAAGCTGGGCCGGATGGAAGACCCGACGTATACCGTGCGGACCATGGTCGTTTCCGTGGCCTGGCCGGGAGCGACAGCAGAACAGATGGAAGAACAGGTGACCGACAAGATCGAAAAGAAACTCCAAGATACGCCGCACCTCGATTACCTCAAGAGTTATTCTCGGCCGGGCCAGTCGGTCATTTACGTCAACTTGGACGATAAGGCGCCCCAGAGTTCCATCCGCGACACGTGGCATGAAGTCCGAAACTTGACGGAAGACGTGAAACGAGACCTGCCGGACGGCGTCTACGGCCCGTACTATGACGACCGCTTCGACGACGTCTTCGGCTCTATCTACGCCTTGACCGGCGACGGGTATTCCTATGAAGAACTGCGGCAAAAAGCCGAAAAGATACGCCGCATGATGATGAACGTCGACGACGTCAGCAAAGTCGAATTGGTCGGCGAACAGTCGGAAAAAATCTATATCGAAGTGGCCAATGCCAAATTGGCTGAGTTGGGCATTCCGCCGACGGTCATCGCCAACGCCGTCAAAGGCCAGAATGAGATGACGCCGGCCGGGATGATAAGTACCGAGTCAGATAACGTCTACCTGCGCCTGTCCGGCGTCTTTAAGGACGTCGAAGGCATCCGCAACCTGCCCATCAGCGCCAACGGCCGCGTCTTCCGCCTCGGCGACATCGCCACCGTAGAACGGCGTTACAGCGAACCGGCTGATCCTAAGATGTTCTATAACGGCAAGCCCGCCGTCGGCATCGCCCTGTCCATGAAGAGCGGCGGCAACAATCTGAAGCTCGGCGAAAACCTGAAGAAACTTCAGGACAGCGTCAAAGCCGACCTTCCGGCCGGGATGGAAATGAACCAGGTCTCGGACCAGCCGCAGATCGTCAAAGAGTCCATCAGTGACTTTACAGAAACGTTGTGGGAAGCCATCGCCATCGTCCTCGTCGTCAGTTTCATCACCTTGGGGCTGCGGACGGGACTGGTCGTCGCCTTCTGCATTCCTTTGGTCCTGACCGGCGTCTTCTGCGTCATGGAAATCGCCGGCATCGACCTTCATAAGGTCTCCTTAGGAGCCCTCATCATCGCCTTGGGACTCCTCGTCGACGATGCCATCATCGCCGTCGAAATGATGACCGTCCAGCTTGAGAAGGGGCTAAATCGTATCGATGCGGCCTGCTACGCCTTTCGGGCTACGGCCAAACCGATGCTGACCGGGACCCTCATCACCTGTGCCGGCTTCATTCCCGTCGCCTTTTCCGACGGGGCGGCGGCTGAATTTTGTAAGGCTCTGTTTCCGGTCATCACGGCGGCCCTGGTCTTGTCGTGGATCGTATCGGTCATGGTAGCGCCGCTCTTTGGCTATTACCTCATCAAGCCTAAAAAGAAAGAGCGTGGGGAAGAAGAAAAGCTGTACACCAGCCGCTTCTACGTCTTTTTCCGAAAGGTCCTGACCTGGTGCCTGACCCACCGCGTCATCGTCATCGGCGGGACGGCTGCGGCCTTCGTCCTTTCCGCCGGCCTGACGTATTTCATTCCCAAGGAATTTTTCCCGCCGTCACTGCGGCCGGAACTCATCGTTGAAATGACCCTGCCCGAAGGCTCGTCCATGGAGGCGACCCAGAAAGAAGCGTCCCGCCTGGCGCAGTACCTCGACGGCCAACAGGATAAACTAAAGAATTACTCTTACCATGTCGGACAAGGGGCGCCGCGCTTCGTCCTGACCGTCGACCCCGTTCTTCCGGCAGATAATTACGCCCAGTTCGTCGTCGTCGCTAAGGATACGGAATCGCGGGAAGAATTGGCGGCTTCCTTGAAGACGGAACTTTCCGATAAGTTCCCCAACGTCCGCAGCAATATTAAGCATATTTCCTTAGGGCCTCCGTCGGACTATCCCATCATGCTGCGCGTGTCGGGCTACGACAAGGACAAGGTCAAAGCCTATGCCCAAGAGATCGCCGCCCGCATCGCCAAAGACCCCAATACGGAAAATGTCTTCCTCAACTGGGATCAGAAGGATAAGACCATGCACGTCGAGCTCGATCAGGATAAACTGCGGGCCATGGGCATTTCTGGTCAGGACATTGCCCAGACCTTGTATACGGAACTGTCCGGGGCGACGGTGGCGCAGTACTATGCACCCGATAAGACCGTCGATATTCAGCTTCGCCTCGACGATAAAGACCGAAAAGATCTGTCGGCCATCAAGAGCCTGCCGGTCTACGTCGGTCAAGCCGGCTACGTGCCTTTGGAACAGATCGCCCGCATTTCCTACCAGGGCGAAGACGGCCTCATCTGGCGCCGTGATTTAAAACCGACCGTCACCATAAACGGCGGCATCAAGTCGGGAACGGCTGACGATGCGACTCAGAAGGCCTACGATGCCATCGCCGACATCCGTGAAAATATGCCCTTTGGCTACACCGTCGAAGTCGGCGGCTCCCTGGAAAACAGCCAAAAATCCCTGAAGTACCTCATGGGCCCCGTGCCGGTCATGGTCATCCTCATCATGACCTTGCTCATGTTCCAGCTGCGGAGCTTGTCCCTCATGGCCCTGACCCTGATTACGGCGCCCATGGGACTCATCGGCGTCTCCCTGGGAATGCTCCTCTTTAGAGAGTCCCTGGGCTTTGTCGCCTACCTCGGCATCCTGGCCTTAGGCGGCATCATCATCCGCAACTCGATCATCCTCCTCGATCAGATACAGAAACATATGGCTGCCGGCGAAGACCCGTGGCACGCCGTCATCGATTCGGCGGTCCTGCGCTTCCGGCCCATCATGCTGACGGCAGCGGCGGCCATATTGGGCATGGTGCCTTTGATGACCAGCGTCTTCTGGGGTCCCATGGCCGTAGCCATTGCCAGCGGCCTCTTGGTGGCAACGGTCTTGACCCTCTTGGTCCTGCCGACGATGTACGCCGCCTGGTTCAAAGTCAAAAAATCATAATTTCTCTTTAGGTCTGCATCGCCTTGATGCAGGCCTTTTTGGCACAGGAGAATCGTGAATGGCACAGTCTGTTGTTTTACAAGGGAAACTTCCTATCGTATAATATAAAGTATAGATACGATATTAGATGAGAGGAGATTCCTCTATGATAAAACGTGCTTCCGTCCTCGTGGGGACCCTTATAGTAACGCTCCTTCTGTCGGCCTGTGCCAGAGGCCCGGCACGGACTGATAACGATACCCACCGCGAAACTTTGGCTCAGAACGAAAAGAAGCCCGTCTCGACGGAGGTCGTTCGTAACGGCCAGGGGAAATCCCCGCCGCGTTCTGATCACTTATTTTACTTATCCTGACAACACCGATGCCCAGGCCATTCATTCCAAGGAATATGACGTCATGGCCTCGGCCAGCCTTAATGTAAAAGATGGGCAAATCATCGGAAACGATGCCATGATTGCCAATGAAATCGCCAGGGAGACCGGTGGCGACGTCTTTTCCATCTTGGCGGAAAAGCCGTACTCCGCCGATTACGACGCCATGATCCGCGATGAAAAGGCCGCGCCCCGCAATGAAAAGCGGGAGCTGAAAAGCCACGTCGGCGATATGAGCGGCTATGATACGGTCGTTCTGGTCTATCCCATTTTGGTGGGATGCCCTGCCGGCACCGGTCACGGCCTTCCTGACGGAAAACGATTTCTCCGGCAAGGCCCTCTATGCCGTCGCGTCGTCCGGTGACAGCGACTTTGTCGATACTGTCGAAGACATTGCCGAGCTCGAGCCCGATGCCAACGTCTATGAAGGCTTCGTCCTCCGTCATGATGAGATGGATGAAACGTCCGATGCCGTTCGCCAGTGGCTTCGAACGGCGAATTTCATGAAAATAAAAAATCTCCAGATACACCGCTTTGCGATGCAGCTGGAGATTTTTTCTAAATGGAACGATTCTTAGGAACGACGGTTGTAGAGGATGAGGCCGCCTTTTTGCGGTGCCCCGTATTCCACAGGCCGTCGAAGTCGAGCCAGCGCCAGGAACCGTAGGTGACGGCTTTGACCATGAAGTCGCCGTCGAATTCGGTGTAGCCCGTCAGTAAGAACCAATGCCAGTCGTAGAATTTGAAGTTCGGGTTGTTGTGATGCAGCACCAGGTGGGGGGATGGGCCAGCCGGCGTCAATCTGGGCCTTGATGACGTCTTTCGTTTCATCGGCTGTCTTGTCGCCAGACCAGGGATCCATGGTGATGTCGTCATCGCCGCGGTCAGAAAGAAACTGGCCCATGCCGTCGATATACATATCGAGGCGGTCGATGCCGCCCCAACGCGGACGCAGATAGGGCTTCATGACGTTGGTAAAGGCGATGTAGTCCTTTTTAGCCACGTCTTCGGTCTCGTAGGGATAGAGGCCTTGGGCGTCTTTATAGCGCGTAAAGTAAATGGAAGAATCGCAGGCCGTCACGGCAGCGCAGCCGCCGAGATTCATCATGCGGTCGGTCAGCCAATCCTGATTGCCGCCGTAAGCCGAACCAATATAGAAGTAAGGGAGTTCATGTTTCATTAAAGGCATATCCTTTCGTAATAATACTTAATCTTCAGCATCGTGTATGATGTCGGGTTCGGCTTTTTGGGTAAAGCCGATGACCCGGCGGGGTTTTTGGATGTCATCCTGTCGGGGGACAGCAACCAAGAGCAGATTGAGCTGGGACAGGTGCTGGACCAGTTCGACGGCCGAGCCATCCGAGAGTTCTCCGTAAAAGACGATCATATTCGGGTCCCAGTAGCCGATATCCTGAATGCTGAAGGTAATGTCGCCGGCTGAGACCAGGCGGCCGCCGGCCTGCATCGTATCGGGAAGCTCCGATTCGAAGTTGTTGATCAGGGCGACGATGCGCTGATACATATCCGATGCCAAATAAGGGGCTTCCGGGTCGTCCGTTTCCGGCGTCGGGGCGTTCTGGCAAAGGGCCATGTCTTTCACTTCATCGGTATACAATTCTCCCGGTACGAGGACCGTTTTCTTTTCGCTATTCATGGATATCACTCCTTCTTGACTGCTTCCTAATACTATTCGAGATGAAGGGGGCAAATTCCTGCTGAAAATGATGACTAATTTTATCTATTTTGAATAGAATGATTGAGTAAAAAGCAAGGAGCAGGAGACTGCCGTCACACTCGCTTTGGGGGCGGGACTGGCTAGGGGTGGACAGATGTTGTATAATAAGGATTGGATTTGTAGAGAAAGGATAGAATCAATTATGATCAGAGACAATCAAATTATTCACTATACATCAGATGAGGCTATCCGCGTGTCCATCGCCTTTACGGCAGGCATCGTGGAAAAAGCCCGTCAAAGCCACAACTTATCGCCCGTGGCCTGCGCCGCCCTCGGTCGGACCATGACCGGCGCGGCCCTTCTGGCCGGAGACTATAAGAACCACGAAGGCGTATCTATTAAGATTGCCGGCGACGGTCCCTTAGGTGCCGTCCATGCCGACTGCTTCGATACCAACAAACTTCGCGGCTACGTCGATAATCCGACTATCGACCTGCCCTTGAAGCCCAACGGCAAACTCGACGTCTCGGCTGCCGTCGGCCGCAACGGACAGCTGACCGTAACCCGCTTTACGCCGAAGACGACGACCTATACCAGCCAGGCTGACCTGGTGTCCGGTGAAATCGCCGAAGACATTGCCTATTATCTCTATACGTCGGAACAGGTACCGTCGACGATCAACTTAGGCGTCCTCGTCGACCGGGACTATACCATTGCCGCTGCCGGCGGCTTCTTGGTCCAGGCCTTGCCCGGTGCCAAAGATGAAGATCTGGCCCGCGTCGAAGCCAACATCACCCAGGTCGGCGCCCTGACGACGTACTTGAAAGACCATCCCAAGGGAGAAGGCCTGATCGACATCATCCTCGGCGGCATGCACTACAAAGAATTGTACCGTCAGCACCTCTACTGGCGCTGCACCTGCTCGCGCCAGCGTTTTGAAAGCGCCTTGTTATCCCTGCGCCCGGAAGATAAAGAATCCCTTTTGAAGGATCCCCAGGTCGAAATGACCTGCCATTACTGCGGCGCGAAATATACCCTGTCCCGCGACGAATTAGCGGCCTTATACGAAAAGGCCGGGGCAGACCAGCATTGATCGTCATTTCTTAAAAGGGAGGTTTTATCATGGGACTTATTGCCATTATCGGCGGTACCGGCGTCTGTGACCCGAAGATTTTGTCCAATGTCCGTGAAGGGTACCTGGATACCTATTACGGATCCATTCGCTATTGGAAGGGGACCTATAACGATCGGGACCTCATCTTTTTAGCCCGTTCACGGCCGGATGCACTCCATTCCGCCGCACCTCATCAACTACCGGGCCAACATCCTGGGACTGAAACGCCTGGGCGTCACGGCCATCTTGGCGACGACGGCGGTAGGATCCATGAATCCGGATACAAACCCGGTGACTTCGTCCTGCCCGACCAGTTCATCGACTTTACAAAAAGCCGCCACACGTCCTTTTTCGACGGCGGAACTAACGGTGTCGTCCACGTCGATATGACCGAGCCCTACTGCCCGACCCTGCGCCGTAACGTCATTCAAGCCGCTGCCGAACTCGGCGACTGCCGGCTTCACGATAAGGGAACCTATGTCTGCACGGAAGGGCCGCGCTTTGAAACGCCGGCTGAAATCCGGATGTTCCAAAAACTCGGCGGCGATATCGTCGGCATGACCAACGTGCCCGAAGTCTGCCTGGCCCGGGAAGCGGAAATCTGCTATGCCACGGTGTCCATGGTCACCAACTTTGCCGCCGGCATTTCCGATAAGCCCTTGACCCATGAAGAAGTCGTCGACGCCATGGCCAAGAGCTCCCTGCGCCTGCGCCAGCTCATCTTAAAGAGCATCGAAAATTATCCCGTCGATGAAGACTGCGCCTGCCATCACACGCTCCAGGCTTACGGAGGGTTTACGGTATAATGGAAACTTTGCGCTGGGAAAAAGGGACCCTCTATCTCCTCGACCAGACGGTCCTGCCCTTTACCGAGAACTACCTTGCCTGCACGACCTGGCAGGATGTCCATAAGGCTATTTCTGTCCTGGCCGTCCGCGGTGCCCCGGCCATCGGCGTCGCCGCGGCTTATGGCGTCGTCTTAGGCGCCCGCTCCATCCTTGACGGGGCCGGTGGTAAGCCCTTTTTGACGGCCGTGCAGGAGATCTGCACGAATCTTGACGGCGCCCGCCCGACGGCGGTCAACCTCCACTGGGCTTTGGAACAGATGATGGATTGCGCTAAGGAATACGGTAATGAAAGCCCGTCGGCCATCGTCGACGCCTTAGAAGAAAAGGCCAAAGCCATCCATGCCGACGACGTGGCCATCAACACGGCCATGGCCCGCTGCGGTGCCGATGAAGTCGGCAAGGGGGACCGCCCCCTGACCCTGCTCACGCACTGCAATGCCGGCGCCTTGGCGACGGCCGGCGTCGGTACGGCCCTCGGCGTCATCACTGAGCTTCACCGCCGGAAAAAGGTCACCATGGTCTATGCCGACGAAACGCGGCCCCTCCTGCAGGGAGCGCGTCTTACGGCCTTTGAGCTCATGACCGGCGGCGTGCCGGTTACCCTCATTACCGATAACATGGCCGCCTGGACGATGAAGGAAAAGGGCGTTGACGCCATCATCGTCGGTGCCGACCGCATTGCCGCCAACGGCGATACGGCCAACAAAATCGGGACCTACGGCCTGTCCCTGATGGCCAGGGCCTTGGGCATTCCCCTGTACATTGCAGCGCCTTTATCGACCTTTGACCGGTCCCTTGCCGACGGCAGTCAGATTCCTATTGAAGAGCGGAATCACGACGAAGTCCGCTCCTTTAGAGGCGCTGCCACGGCCCTTTCCGATACGCCGGTCTACAACCCGGCCTTCGATGTGACGCCCCATGAAAACATCCGGGCCATCATTACCGAAAAGGGCATCATCAGCCACCCCGACACGGTGGCCGTAACAGCATTTTTTGACAAGCATTTATTATAGAAGAAAGAGGTATGAACTGTATGGAATCAATTATTCGCGACATCACATTAGCTAAGAGCGGCCATGAAAAAATCAACTGGGTCGACCGTCACATGCCGGCCCTCAATGCCATTGGCGACAAATTGAAAGCCGAACAGACCTTTAAAGGCAAGACCATCTGCGTCAGCGTCCATCTCGAAGCCAAGACGGCATATTTGGCCGAAGTCCTTCACCGGGCCGGCGCCAAAGTCATCGTTACCGGCAGCAACCCCTTGTCGACCCAGGATGACGTCGCAGCCGCTCTCGTCGAAGACGGCCTTACGGTCTATGCTTGGTACGGTGCGACCGACGAAGAATACTTCGACTTCCTCAATAAATCCCTCGACCACCATCCGGACATCATCATCGATGACGGCGGCGACCAGGTCCACCTCCTGCACACGACGCGGACCGACGCTATGGAAAACCTCCTCGGTGGCACGGAAGAAACGACGACCGGTGTCAATCGCCTCCACGGCCTCGACAAAGCCGGCCAGTTGAAATTACCCATGATTGCAGCCAACGATTCGTACTGCAAATATCTCTTCGATAACCGCTACGGCACGGGCCAGTCGACATGGGACGGCATCATGCGCACGACCAACCTGACCGTCGTCGGCAAGAAAGTCGTCGTCGCCGGTTACGGTTGGTGCGGTAAAGGCTGCGCTATGCGTGCCAAAGGCCTCGGTGCTCACGTCATCGTCACCGAAGTCGACCCGATTAAAGCCATCGAAGCCGTCTTTGACGGTTTTGAAGTCATGCCCATGGCCGAAGCTGCCAAAGTCGGCGATATCTTCGTCACCTTGACCGGCGACAAAGACGTCATCCGCGGCGAACACATGAAGAACATGAAAGACGGTGTCGTCTTGGCCAATGCCGGTCACTTCGATGTCGAAATCAACCGTCCCGAACTGGAAGCGCTCTCCGTCCGCCATTTTGAAGCCCGTCACAATATCGAAGGCTATGAACTCCCCAACGGCCACGTCATCAACCTCTTGGCCGAAGGCCGCCTGGTCAACCTGGCTGCCGGCGACGGCCATCCGGCTGAAATCATGGACCTGTCCTTTGCCGTTCAGGCCCTGGCTGCCAAATACATTCTCGATCATCATACGGAACTTGAAAACCACGTCTACGTCCTGCCTCATGAAATCGACGACGACATCGCCAAGATCAAACTGGCTTCCATGGGCTACGCTATCGACACCCTCAGCGAAGAACAGCGCAAATACTTGAATCTCGACTAAGAGGAGAGGGATACCGATGAAAAACTGATTCAGGACGTCGCCCTCTACCGGGACCACGACGTCACGGAACATCAAAATATCGCCATCGACGGCACGAAGATCACGGGCTTTCCCGAAAATCCTGTTCTTCCGACTACGATGAAGTCATCGACGGCCAGCAGATGTTGGCCCTGCCGGGCTTCGTCAATACCCACAACCACAGCGCCATGACCGTCTTCCGCAGCTATGCCGACGACATGCAGCTCATGGACTGGCTCCAGAAGAAAATCTGGCCGGCTGAAGACAAACTCGACGGCGACGTCGTCTATGCCCAGACCATGCTCGGCATTGCCGAAATGATCCGCTGCGGCACGACGTCCTTTGCCGATATGTACTTCTTCATGGATGACGTAGCCCGCGCCGTCGATGCCTCGGGTATCCGGGCCTGCCTGAGCCGGGGCATGACGGGGATTACGCCCAGTGCCGAAACGGCTCTTAAAGAAATAAACAGCTCTTTTTAGACTGGCATAAAAAAGGGGACGGCCGCATTACGGTCATGCTCGGACCCCATGCGCCGTACACCAATACGCCGGAGTATCTCTCCCGCGTCGTCGATTTGGCCCATGAATTAGGGGCTGAAATCCACACTCACCTGTCGGAAACGAAGGGCGAAGTGGAAAACATCAAGAAGCAGTACGGCAAGTCGCCTATCGCCTGGTTCAACGACCTGGGCATCTTTGACGTAGGCTGCCTGGCTGCGCACTGCGTCTGGGTCGATGACGACGACCTCGACATCATGCTCCAAAAACACGTCCGCGTCGCCCACAACCCTGGCAGCAACCTGAAACTGGCCAGTGGCTTTGCGCCCATCGCCAAGATGCTGAAAAAGGGCATCACCGTCGGTCTCGGCACAGACGGTGCCTCGAGCAACAACAACCTCGACATCGTCGAAGAAATGCATTTGGCAGCCCTGGTCCACAAGGCCAACACCCTCGATCCGACGGTCATCCCGGCTGAAACGGCCATCAACATGCTGACCGAAGGCGGTGCCAAGTGCCTGGGCTACACCGATATTGGCAAGCTTGAAGCCGGCTATAAAGCCGACATCACCTTAGTCGACCGCAGCGGCCTCCATTGGTATCCGAAACACGATTCTCTCAGCCTCATGGCTTACAGCGCCAACAGCATGGACGTCGACACCGTCCTGGTAAACGGTGAAGTCCTCTTGCGGCACAAAGAGTTTACCAAACTCGACATCGAAAAGATCAAGGCTGAAGCCGAACGGACCAAGGAAAAACTCTTTGCCCAAATTTAACCTTTATTCACTCGGTCTCGGTGCGCCTTCTTGAGTACTGCTTGTTTTATTCCCGAAAAGCGTGTATAATTAAATTCACTTTAAGGCTTTTTATGTACGTTTACAGGGAGATGCATCGATTTATGAATAAAACGCTCGTCACGGCTGCCTTCGTCGTCTTGGCTCTGCTCTTGTCGACACATTGGGATTTGCTGGCCATTAAGATTCTCTTGACCGGCTGCCTTATGGGCTGGTTGGCCCGGTCCGTCGTCGCCAACGTCAAGGAAAAGTCGCGGAAGGTCGAAGTCCGGCGCAATAAACGCCTCCGCCGCATGGCCGCCGAACACGCGGCTCGAGAAGAAAGCCGTGCTAGTGTAAACGAACACTAAAAGGCAATGACACGTTGGTAAAGAAAATCTATACGAACCTTTGAGGTACTCCTCTTTAAGCAGATTGAGAAACACTAAAATCTCAGACTGCTTGAAGGGGAGTACTTTTCATGTGTGTGTCTGGATGTCAACATTGAACTTTGACGATAGGGAAGGGTTTTGCGCATAAGAAAAAGCGCTGCCCTAGAGGGTGACTGGTTCGATAAGGGGCCATATGGTATAATAAAATGAAATTATTATACGGTATGTTACAGGAGGTTTGCCTTATGTATGATTATCTGATTGTTGGCAGCGGTTTGTTTGGAGCGGTCTTTGCCCGGGAGATGACGAATGCCGGGAAGTCCTGCCTCGTTTTAGAACGGCGCGACTGTGTCGGCGGTAATGTGTACTGTGAGGAGAAAGACGGGATTCACATCCACAAGTACGGCGCTCACATCTTCCATACGTCGAACAAGGTCGTGTGGGACTATGTCAATCAGTTTGCCGAGTTCAATCACTATGTCAATTCGCCGATTGCCAATTATAAGGGTGAATTGTATAACCTTCCGTTTAACATGAATACCTTCACCAAGATGTGGGGCGTTACGACGCCGAAAGAAGCGGCGGCCAAGATTGCCCAACAGCGGGAAGAAGCGGGGATTACGGATCCTAAGAATCTCGAAGAACAGGCTATTTCCCTCATCGGGACGGACATTTATACGAAATTGATCAAAGGCTACACAGAAAAGCAGTGGGGCCGGCCCTGCACGGAAATTCCGTCCTTTATCATCAAACGATTGCCCGTGCGCTATACCTTTGACAACAACTATTTTAATGACCGCTATCAGGGGATTCCCATCGGCGGCTATAATGTCCTCATCAAGGGTTTATTGGAAGGCATCGAAGTTCGTACCGGCGTCGATTATAATGCCTCTCGCAGCGACTATGAAGGCCTTGCTAAAAACATCGTCTATACGGGACCGATCGACGAATACTTCGGCTATCAGCTCGGCCGGTTGGAATACCGCGGCCTTCGCTTTGAAACAGAGCGCCTGGAAGAAGAAAATCACCAAGGCGTGGCCGTCATGAATTATACCGATGCCGAAACGCCGTATACGCGCATTCTGGAACACAAGCACTTTGAATTCGGGACTCAGCCCGTAACCTATGTGACTAAAGAATATCCGGCTGACTGGGAACCCGGCCAGGAAGCCTACTATCCCATCAATGATGCACCCAATCAGGCCCTCTATGCAAAGTATGCCGCTCTTGCCGAAAAAGAACAGCACGTCATCTTTGGCGGCCGTCTGGCAGAGTACAAGTATTACGATATGGATGACACCGTCGAAAGTGCCTTGAAGATGGCCGATAAGGTCTTGGGACGCTGATTCGTGTTATAGATTTTATTAAGGGAAAAGCGAGTTCTATGCAATCGATAGGACTCGTTTTTACCGGAATGTTGGCGAAGCGAAGGTTTCGTTCAGGAAAGGACGCTATATACGTGGCTGAGGAAATAGCGAACGTCGAGAGACGACAGGGAAAGCAACTGATTTCGATCTTAGTACCTTGTTACAATGAAGAAGCCGTGCTGCGCGAGTTTTACCGTCGCACGAGTGCTGTCATCGATGGGATTCCATCCTATGATTTTCAGTTTATGTTTGTCAATGACGGAAGCCGAGATGGGACTCTTTCGATTATGCACGAGTTGCGGGAGAAAGATCGTCGCGTGTCCTACGTCAATTTGTCCCGTAATTTTGGCAAGGAAATCGCCATGACAGCCGGCATCGATTATTTGACTGGTGATGCGGCCATCATCATGGATGCCGATTTGCAGGATCCGCCGGAACTCATTCCCGAGATGATAAGCTGGTGGGAACAGGGCTATCAGGACGTCAGTGCCAAACGGCGCAGCCGGGCCGGGGAAACTTTTTTCAAGAAGTGGTCGTCCCATGCCTTTTATACCATCTTGCAGAAGCTGTCTAACGCGCCCATGCAGCGCGACGTCGGTGATTTTCGCCTCCTCGACCGCCAGTGCTTGAATGCCCTGCGGATGATGCGCGAATCCCAGCGATACAACAAAGGCCTTTTCAGTTGGATCGGATTTGAAAAGAAAGAAATCCTCTTTGACCGCGATGCCCGAGCTGCCGGCAAGACCAAGTGGAACTATTGGAAACTCCTCAACTTGGCCATTGAAGGCATTACCAGCTTCACCATTGCGCCCTTGCGGGCTGCGGCTTACGTCGGGGTCTTCCTGGCTTTTATTGCTATTCTCTTCATGTTGTTCATCATCGTTCGGACCCTGGTTTACGGCGACGATGTGCCGGGATACCCGTCCCTCATTTGCGCCATCCTCTTCATCGGCGGCGTCCAACTCTCCTTCCTGGGAATCATTGGCGAATATTTAGGACGGGTCTTCAATGAAAGCAAATTCAGGCCCCTTTATTTAGTGCAGGACGTCAATGGTGATCGGATCATGAATCAAGATAAGGTTAAGGAAGTCTGCAAATACAGAAAGTAGTCTTTAGACCTCTCGATACGGCCTGTTAAAACGATGAATGAACAATATCATATGGCTGTCCCTACATTGGGACGGAACAGAAAGAGACTTGCCTTTGAGAGAGGCAGGTCTTTTTTTGCAGCGGGGAAAGGGAGCATGGCTTGTTGAATAAGGGAAAAGAAATTTAGATAAGGACAACATAATTTTGTGAATCATGACAGATTCTGTCGTGGCCATCCTGTATAATAGGTATCAAGGTAGTGAATCGAAGGGCAAAAGGAGGAGCGGTTGAAAACGGGATAAAGCGTGGCAGAACCGGTTATCATCGAGGCCCTATCACAAGCAAGGGAACTCTAGCTCTTCGGCTGAACGGGGAAGACTTCGGTTGTCGTGTTACGGATGGATTTTTATTTTCTTGTGAAGAAATTGAAATTATTGTAGAATAAATACAAATAATATGATTATTACTCATTAGTTATTTGTATAATTTGCAGATACTGTATGTTGAGGGGACAGAGGTGATTAGCATGGAAGAAAAAGATAAGAGTCATATTCCGGTAGATGAGAATGACGAGAAACAGCGTGATATTGTGACTACCTTTGCCGCAGGAGAGGCTGCCAAAGCCGCTGCCGATGGGATTGAGGATCAGTATTATAAACCACAGGAGTACGATCGAGGCAACTATGATGATGGCCCGGCTAAATATAGGGCTAAACAAAAGGCCGTTGAGAAGGGAAAAGGCGTCGTAAGGGATCCTTATACCAATAAAAAATTGGAACTGAAAATGAAAGATGCCAAACTGAAGTACGGAAAGGACTATGACGCTCATATGGGCGAAATTGACCATCTTGTTCCTTTAAAATTAATGCACGAAAAACTTAAAATAGTCCCTTTATTGCGCCGGAGGACGCAAAGAACATTGCCAATGATGAGGATAATCTTCTTCTTACCAGCCGACGGGTCAATAATGCCAAACGAGCCAAGACGAATGCCGAATTTGCTGAAGATTCGGATTTTTTAAAAAAGAAGGGCCTTCCTGTTTCTAAAAAAATGAAAGACAACTTGCGCTGGGAAGGGACAAAGGCCGAGATAAAGGCAGACATTAATATCGGAGTAACGACCGTGCAAAATGTGGCCAAGACCTTTAATGACGTCGGCCTAGAGGCCGGTATGTCAGCCGGAACGATGGTAGGGGTCATGTCGTCGATCAACAATATAGGCCAGGTCTTGTCGGGAGACAAAGAGGCCGGCGAAGCCTTTTGCGACGCGGCAAAAGCTACGGGCAAAGCCGCCATCAATGGTTATTTGCGCTCCGGCGGGATTGCTACGGCAACGCAAATCATGCGTAGTTCGACGAATAACTTGATCAAAGTACTGGGAAAAATGAATGCCCCAGCTGAGATCCTGTCTGCCGTTGCCGTAGCCGGCAGTGCCCTGAGCCGCTATTGTTCCGGCGAGATTACGTTAGAAGACTGTGTGGTAGAATTACATAAAAATGCCGCGACATTGGCAGCTTCCACTACTGGTATGGCAGTGGGAGAGGCCGTTTTCACGGGTCTCGCAGCCGGTACTCTTTTTGCGGGCCCCATGGCGGTGTTGGGGGCCGCTGTAGGGGCCATGGCGGCGATGGCCGTCGTCGGTTTTGTAGAAGATGTCGTGTTGGCTCCCTATTATAATGCTAAAGCCGCTCGGAAGCTCGAAGATCGGCGTACGGCAGCCTTTAACCGCGTGAGTGCTGCCATGGAAGCAGCCTTAGCGGCCCAGGGAAAACGGCTCGATGCGATGTATGAAGCCGAAAAAGGTCGTCAATATGAAGCCTTCTATTTGGGCTTTGAACGAATGATGGATTCGGCCTTAGAAAACGATGTCGATAATATTACCGGCGGGTTGAACCAAATCTTATCGTACTTCGGTGAGGAATGTTACTTTAAAGATCGAGAAGAATTTAATCAATTTTTTGATTCGAAGGATAGAAAGCCCTTTGTCCTTTAGAATAGATATACTATACATAGGAGGTGGCGGAAATGTGGCCCTTGATAGTCGCAGGCGTAGCAGCCGGGAAATTTCTTTCTGACCTTTCTGACTTGAATAAGGCGTGCAATATGGATGAAGATTCAAGAAAACGCATGAAGAAGGCCTTTCAACGAGAAACCGATGCCCGACTGTTAGTGAAACAGAAGTCTCAGGAATTCGAGTCTGCCTTAGGACGAATCATTCAACGAAAACGAGGCACTATTTCCAATTTTCGCCGGTTTGTAGATCTGTATCAAAAAGATCATTGAAATCGATTTCCAAGCCGAGAAACGAGAAGATTTATTAGCATTGGTTCCTTTGAAACAAGAAGACATTGCCTATTTGCATCAGATGGTCATCGTTCCCAAGCGAGAATTTACCGATTCGGAGGTTCTCATGTCGCTGCTAAAAGGCGGGCTGGGTCGGTCGATGTTAGATGACTCGAAGCAGGCCCAGTCGGAGTCATTTAAACAATTACGGGCAGCGCGCGTTGTCTATGCGCAGGCCGAAAATATCGCCAAAGGGATCGATATCATGGTCGATCAATGCTCGGTAATTTCCGAGGTCATTGCTCGCCTGAATCTGCTACTGGCGAAAAGCATTCAGCATTCTCAGGACTTGATTGAAGCAAGGGGCAGTGATCCGAGAAATTACAGCCAGGCCGATCGCGATGTGCTGATGACCTGTATGAACTTAGTCGATGCCTTGAAAAAAATTGTCGATGCGCCGGTGGTTACCGATAACGGGGCGCTGACGCAAGAAATCATGGCTACCATCCAAATGGGGAAGGAATACGCCGACGCGATTAAAAAAATTGGTTAGGAGATGATTTTCATGAAAGTTTAAAAATCGATGCTGCAAAATGTACGGGATGCGGGACTTGTCTTGCCTTTTCGGAGTATATCGCAGAAGGTTCGGACGGTAAGGCTACGACGTAAAAAATAACGGAAAGATCGAAGCCCAAGAGGTGATCGCAGCGGCTCAAGAAATGGTCGATCTCTGTCCGGAACAGGCCATTCAGCTCAGTGATATTCAGGCCAAGGCCTTGAGCACTGCGGAAAAGCAGCAGATTATCGCACAATTGAAAGCCAAGCTGTCGAGTATCAAAATCCCCAATATACAGCGTTCGGACTATGATTTTGATCGGGAAAAATATCCCTTCGACATCGACTATAATTACTTAGACGGGACTCATAATTATAAATATAAAAGCAGCTCGGACGCCCGTGATGCCGGATGGAAAGATTTTAAACGGAGAAACTATGCCCGCATTGAACAGTATGCCATGGAAGTGCTCAGCCAGTATGGGACCGATAAAATTGCGCCCTTCTTCGATGCTTCGGAACAAGGGGTGTATACCAAGTGGAATAAAAATTCGAGGCTATTTTGCAGGAAACGGTTGACTCCGTCGTCAATTCCTTGAATGGCAGTCCCTTACCGGACGATTTTTGCACCTGGGCCGTATTCCCGACGCAGTATATCGATAATTTTAAAGACTATAATCCTATTAAATGGGGCGCCAAGGTAGAAAGAGAAATGAGAAGTGACTCCTATTCCAGTGAATCTTGGTATAAAGATTGCGTCGATACCGATGATATGGACTTCGACGAACCGGGCCGAATCTTCAAAGGCACGACTCGGACGGTAACGAAGTATTGCTATAAATACGATAAAGGTATGGGGAAAGACTTTAAACAGGATATCCTGAATACGATCTATAACAGCGATATCGATGAATATTATGAAGAAATCCTTGGCTGGCTTATCGACGATTATAGAAGCAACATTGAAAAGACGATTGAGGCTAAATGCAAGGTATTAGAAGAAGCTCTCGGCTAAAAGAGACGCCTAACAGCGTAAGCCCGATGGGGCAGATCTAAAAATAGAGTAGTAGCTTATAAAAGTTACTACTCTATTTTTATCGAAAGCGGTAAGGCGGGTTCCGATTTAACGGTAGAGAATCGTTTGAAGGTTGACGGTCTGGGGAGAACCTGTCTTGGTAAGGGATTGGAGAGGGGATATTTTGGGATTTCCAGATCTCAAGCAATCGAAGCTCATGTCCATAAACCCCCCTTTTGGAGAGCGCTTAAAAAAGGTATTTCATAGCGGCGTTGTCGGAAAGTACTATGATATCCGCCAAAGAATTTCAAACATATGGTATAATATAAATAGATTTACGGATTTTATACCATTCTGCCCCCGATGGGATGAAACTGCGGCTGATGGGGATTTTTGAAAGAAACTTTCAGCGAAAAAGCAGAAAACAGCCGAAACATAAAATCCGCCCCGCAAATGTCCTTTTCAATGGCGTAACGAAGCCATTTGTAAGGGGTGCTGTTTAGAACCTTAATCCCCGTAAGGGGACGGAAACAATTAATACTTGTTCAACCATGTCAAACCGAACTTCGTTGCTGTTTAGAACCTTAATCCCCGTAAGGGGACGGAAACAGGGTAGTCTTTCCCTCGATAGCAAAAAGTTCCGAGTTTAGAACCTTAATCCCCGTAAGGGGACGGAAACTTAATGTCGCTAAAATTGGGCTCTTCGGCCTGAGTTTAGAACCTAAATCCCCGCAAGGGGACGGGAAGCTTTCTGCTTTGAAGCGTAAATCTGAAGTTGGAATGAGAAAAGCCGCTGCGGGCATCTGTTTGTGATGTCTTGCGGCGGCTTTTTGCCATGTAGGAGTACTTGGTTGGGTGAAGGGGTACGAAATGATCGTATTGTAGCTTTTACGTAGAGGGACGATGGAGTTCGGAGTATGATGCAGGATGTCCTTTTTAGAGCGACGTTATCATTAGATCCATGCTATAATAGAACTAAAAAAGTGCGGAAAAAGGCATTCTTCAAAGCACGAGATAGGCGGTATAAGAATATGTCTCACGAAGAAAAACGGGTATGGGGGATTCATACCACAGATGATAATTTATTTTTGCAGCAGGCTGTCATCGCCATTGGTTGGAAGGCTATGGGCGATTTGAGCCGGATCGAAGCCAATCGGGAGGCTTTCAAGGAAAAGTACGCTGCCGTTTATCCTGATGCCAAGAAGGGCCGTGTTTCCAATCATGTTGGCATGCTTTATCGCTTTGTCCACGAGGTCGAAATCGGTGATTACGTAGTATTTCCTTCCAAAATCGACCGACAGATTAATATCGGCATCATTGAAGGCGGATATGAGTATCATCCGGAACCCGTCGAATATGCACAGCAGCGCAGGGTGAAATGGTTGAAGCATCTTTCCAGGACCTCCTTCTCGCAAGGGGCGCTGTATGAAATCGGTTCAGCTCTGACCTTCTTTTCCGTGAAAAGTTATGCCGATGAGTACCTGTCTGCCCTCGATAAGGACTTTAAAAAAGAAAGGGCCATCACAGAAACAGAAGAAGATGAAAGCGTAGGCGCTACGGCAGAAGAAATCGTAGAGACAACGAGAGATTTCATTTTGAAAGCACTTAGCAAGCATCTCAAAGGATACGATTTAGAATACTTTGTAGCCGACCTCTTACGGGCCATGGGATATCGTACGACCGTGTCGCCCCACGGCGGAGATAGCGGCATCGATATTACGGCTTACAAAGATGAGCTGCCGCCGCGCATTCTGGTACAGGTAAAGAGTCAGGACGGCGACATCAAGGAAGCGGCGATCCAGTCTTTGAAAGGTGCCATGCGGGAAGGCGATTACGGCCTGTTTGTAACCTTATCCAACTATACCAAGAATGCTCAAAAGTATCTGGCCAATACGCCCATCATCCGCGGCATCAATGGATACGAACTGGTAGAGTTGATTTTGAAATACTATCCTGATTTGAACGATAAGTATAAACAGATGATTCCCTTAGAACGAGTGTATATTCCCGTTGTGAAAGAAGATTCGCAGCCCTAAGCACATCATTTTTCTATCTGATCATAAAGAGACATATCGATCCGCCTTTTGGTCCTCGGCAACAGCGAGGCTGAAAGACAGGGAAGATATGTCTTTTTTTGTGCCGCAAATCCGGTGAGGAAGAAGGATTTTTATGGCAATGATTCTATTGCTAAGGCTACATCCTGCATACTGGTTCTGGCATCGGCTGTCAGGAGAATAGATTAATCATTGTTTTGTATAAAACGATATAACAAAATTAACTTATTTTTGTTATAATGAGGTTAGCTATCAATCGAACGGATATTAAAAAAGAAGAGAGAATCTATTGTGACCGGAAAAGACGATGAAGGAAGAAAAACGTCGGAAGTATAGGGACTTTTGAAAATGACTTCTATGAATAGAGACAATTTCTGTCACGATGGCTTTGTATAATAGAAATTAAAGCAGCGAATCAGACTTGTTAAGGAGGTTTCCGCCATGATAACGAGTTATAATAATGTAAAGAATGAAGTACTGAAGTACTATGAGGAGTTTTTAGATGCTTTTCATAAAATGGGGATATCAGAAAACGATACTTCTTTACAAGCTCTGAAGCTGAAGGCGGAGAGAATTAAGGACGACCGGTTCTGCTTGATGATCACCGGAGAAGCAAGAGGTGATACATTTACCTTTATCAATGCCTATCTAGGTTCGGAAATTCTGCCCATGAATATCTATCAGTGTACGGGTACTGTCGTCGAGGTTACCTATGGCGAAAAGTTTGTTTTGCATGCCGTCTATGCCGATGGGCAGAAGAAAGACGTATCAGGGGAAGAAAATATCAAAAATTTTTTGATTGCCCATGTCGCCTTAGCTGATAAATATCGAGATATCCCCGTCGCCCTTATTGATCGTGACATTATTGTTAAATACCGGGATAAGAAAGCCAATCAGGCGGTCATCGAAGCCTTCTTAAAAGACGTAGCGTGTGAAAATATACATGGCCTTTCCAGCGGAAAATACAACGGAAAGATCAAAAACTACATAAAGGAAAAGCAGTACCGATGGAGAAACGTCGTCATAAAGATGATTATTGAATACCCTTTTAAAGATGAAGCGATGCATGGGATTCGCATCATTGATTCTCCCGATGTAAAGGCTGACGGCAGCATGGCCGATGTTACGTCTGAAGATATCGAATCTGCCGATGCCATTCTTTTTTTGCAGCCCTTTGAGGATTCGGTTGAGTCCAACCGTTTTAAATCCTTTTTAGAATCGAAGCATGTTGACAAGTATAAAAATGCTCTGTTCTTGATTTTAAACCGTACTGCTGCACAACCGGAGACAGAAACAAAAAAGACATTCGAGAAATTTGTGAATCTGTTTGCCCGTCAGGAAGATGGCAGCAGACAAGGCATCGGAAAAGATCAGATTATTCTTATCAATACTAAGGCTAAACTTTATTATAATACTTTTCAACACCTGATCACCGAGAACATTAAGGCTGAACTGAAAGAGATGGGGCGCAAGAAAGCTATTGAGCCTTTTCTTAAAGATGCCTGGCAGGGTAGTGATGGAAAAAAAGATGCGTTCCTCAGGGAATTGAATCGACTGTCCCATTTTGATGGCGTGAATCAGTCGTTGAATTTCTTCAGAAGGAAGATTGATTTTATGGCGCTGAGTGAACTACTCGATCATCTGTTGAAGGTTTATGCGCAAAAAAGAAGTTACCTTGATGAACTGGTTGCAAATTATACATTAAAAAGTCGAAGACCTGAGCAAATGTGCTGTAAAAATAGAAGAGGAACTTGAGAATATCAAAATTCGAATGAATGAAAACGTAGAGAAAATAGGAGAAAAATACACGGGTGAAAAGGGCCTGATTGCACGACGTGCCGAAGTAATACTGGATGATTATAAAGAAACGATGGAGGTTGTAGATGACTACGATGATGATTATCTTTATAACCTTGGACTGTTGGAAACGTTTGCGTTTCGCCGAGTAGGTTTTTTTATCGAATTTGAGCAAAAAATACGGGATAAGGTAGTTACCGAGTGTAATGACCTCTTAGGTGTGGCCCTCAGTAATAAGATTCCCGTTCCATATGTATTGCCGGAACCGACCTTTTCTCCAGAAATGGTGGATGCGATCAAAGAAGAGATGAGAAGAAAAGCCAACGAAACATTTAACGACAATTATGATTCATTCAGGACACACTATGAATCTGAGAAAAAGGATGCATTTTCACAGTCAGCGGCTTATAAGTTGGTTAAAGATAGTTTCATTGATGGACTTGATCGTATCAAGAATCAGGCAATCAAGGATCTTCAGTTGTTTGTTCAACAGACGCTTACTGCCTATACACCCGAATTAATAAGGAAACATACTGAGGATAAAGAGAGAGCGCTGCATAAGGTCGAGGATGATAAGAAAAATACCGAAAAATATTGGAAGATATTACAAATTTAAAGGTTCAGGCAGCAGCTCTTGAAGCGAAGATAAAACCAATCACAGCACTGAAGGGCGGCATTGACAGCTATCTGCAATAAGGTAACAGCACCTGATATTGCGGTGTGATGACAGTCAGAATGGCTGCATATTTATTGCCACGAAACCGGGTAACCGAAGCAGTGCATTGTTTTTACAATTAAGTTCACACGATTTATAAGGGTTCGTTCTCTTGTCAGAAGGGAGCATCGCTATGACGAATAAGGTTGAATCAAATGTTTCGGATCAGACGGAAAAGCGTTTATCACCAGAAGTTTCTGAGCAGTTCCAGCAGGATACCCGCGTTGTGGCAAAGCAAGCGGCTGAATTTATAGAGGAGATACACCCTGCGCGTCTGCTTCAGACAAAACAAGAGATTATGGATCTGTCCTATGCAAAATCTGATGAATTATTGGACTCATTTGCTTTCTTCAGGATCGTAAGTTGTACGACCGATGAAGTCGATGATATGTTCGACTTTCTTAATGAAAAGATGGACAAGTTTTACACGGCCTTATATGCTGTCGGGAAGCCCGTCGTGTATGGTATTGTTTCCTATGGGGAAACGACAAATTTGGTCGTTGGCTTACTGGATACAGAGGATAACTCGGACTTGTTAAAAAGCATCATGGAAGGGTTGCTCGATGGAATCGAACTCCTGCCCTATAAGACGAATTTTGCGGCGAGAACTGCCTGTGAGAAAGAAGTGGGGTTGATCTCGGCCATACCGTCCGTCAAAATTGAAGAGGAAAAGCAAATCTTCTCCTTGGCCCCGCTGATGAAAAGCTTGAATGGACAAGATTACACCGTTTTGTTTATTTCACGCCCGCTGTCACAAGACATTATTTCGAAAAAACGCAGGGCGTTAATACAGATCAAAGATCAGTGTTTTGCTGTCAGTAAGCGAAATATCTCGAGGCAGCAGGGAATCTCGAGATCGAAAGGAAATACGGAAGGTCGTACAGACACGATTACGAAGAGTACGTCCAATACAATAAGTGAAAGTTTTGGATGGGCTCTTGGTTTTACTTTCAGTGAATCCTACAGCGAAACGACAAGCGAAAGTTCTTCGGCCTCCGAAAATTACAGCCAGACTATCACCGACGCTATCAATCAAAGTGAGGGCATTTCTGCAGAGGTACAAAATGGCGTTGCCCTTGAATTGATGGACTATACAGATAAAGCTATTGAAAGATTGCGACAAGGTAGGAGCAATGGCATGTGGGAAACGGTCATTTCTTATTCGACTGATTCAAAATTGGCGGCTGGAATTATACGGGCCTGCATTTCCGGAGAATTTGCTAAGCCCAATCCGGTCATTTTGCCTCAAGTTGTTCACTCTTTTCATTTGGATAAGACGGAGGCTGAGGGAAAGTCTCTCTTAGTGCCTGAAATCCTCGATGCTGAACCGGAATTGTCGCCGCTGTGTACGGTAGTTACTTCTGAAGAGTTGGGGTTTATGTGTACCCTGCCCGATGTTCCGGTGCCGAACTTCGAGTTAAAAAAGGGAAAAACATATCCCTTGATTACTGATAATGCTGTTGGCGTCGAGGTGGGACATATTTGTGAAGGTCGCAGAATCTTGGAAAATATGCCTTTTTCATTGACCCATAAAGATCTGGCCCGCCATACGTTTGTGTGCGGCATTACGGGCAGCGGAAAAACGACGACCGTGAAAGGGATATTGAAAGAAGCCGACACTCCATTTTTAGTCATTGAGTCGGCGAAAAAAGAATATAGAAACATCAATCTTAAAGATAAAAAAAGGCCTCAAATCTATACACTGGGAAAACCTGAGATAAATTGTTTGCGATTTAATCCCTTTTATATTCAGTGCGGTGTTTCTCCACAGATGCATATCGATTTTTTGAAGGATTTGTTCAATGCATCTTTTTCTTTCTACGGCCCGATGCCGTATATTTTAGAAAAATGTTTGCAGAATGTATATAAGAAAAAGGGCTGGAATTTGACCTTGGGGTTCCATCCCTATCTGGTAAATACGGCAAACTCTGCCAAATTCTTTGATGCAGACTATATGCAGAAAAAATATGCGTCAGCGGCGCATAAGTATCTCTTTCCGACGATGCAGGACTTGAAATTGGAAATCGAGCGCTATATCAAAACAGAGATGGACTATGAAGGTGAGGTTGCCGGAAATATAAAAACGGCAATCATGGCCAGATTAGAAAGTTTGTGTTCAGGATCCAAGGGCTATATGTTTAATACGTATGAATATGCCGATATGAATGCGTTGTTGAACCATAATACGATTTTTGAACTGGAAGGCTTAGCCGATGATTCGGATAAGGCCTTTTGTGTAGGATTATTGATTATCTTCATCAATGAATATCGGCAGATAAGCCAGGAAATGTTGGATATGAACAGAACGCTATCGCATATTTTGGTTATTGAAGAAGCACACCGACTTTTGAAAAATGTAAGCACGGAAAAATCGTCGGAAGATCTGGGCAATCCCAAGGGAAAGGCCGTAGAACACTTTGCGAATATGCTGGCTGAAATGCGCTCCTATGGGCAAGGGGTTATCGTGGCGGAACAGATTCCCAGTAAACTGGCGCCAGATGTCATAAAAAATTCATCCAACAAAATCATTCAGCGGTTGGTGTCTGCTGACGATCAAGCGGTAATGGCCAATACGATCGGCTTAACCGGTGAAGAAGGGCTGGATTTAGGCAGCCTTAAGACGGGAACAGCCTTGTGTCATAAGGAGGGAATGAGTCTTCCCGTTCGTGTGCAGATTGCGATGGTTGATGACATCAAGGTGACAGACGACTTGTTGTATGGCAAAGATATAAAGAAACGACTGTATCAAATCAATGTCAGCCTGGCAAAAGAAGTACTGGCAGATTCCCTGCCTCTTATGGGGATGAAGATGCTGAATACTATTTTGGTTCAGGATTGCAATCATGTCAGCCATGCTGTTACGGTCTGCCGACAATCGTTTAGATCGTCTTTGAAGAAAAATAATGTTACCCTAGTCATGTGTGACAATGAAAATGAAATTTATGCCGAACTATTGTATGAAGGTGTTCTTCGATATTTACTAAATGGCTGTTATATCCTAAAACAGATGATACCGGATGAACTTTGCAGCGACATATATCAATTGATGTTGTCCCCCGATAACGACAAATTGGTCTTGGTAAAAGAACAATTGCAAGCGGAATATGAAGAGAATCTTGAAGACCAAGGCTGTTTTATCGTGGCGCAATTGATATACAAAAACGCCTTTGAAAGAACTGATATTGTTCAAACCATAAAGAATTACTTCTTTGAAATATCTGACGAGGACATTTTGAAGATAAAAGCTGAGTGGAGGGGAAGTGATTGAATGATTGGAGGTCTTTCCGCACTTACCGGAGCTGTGAAAGAGGGCATGACAAAAATTGTCGAGAAGGGGGCTGCCTTAAAGAACAATGTTGAAAAACTGGGGATGACTGAGTTTAAAGAGAAAGCAGAATTACAAAAAATGGTTGCCCAAGAAGCGGATACGGAAACAGCGATGAACTCTTCTTTAGAATCGGTCATCGAAGCTAATAAGGAGAAGCTGGAAGCACAAGAAAATAAAGTAAGGGAATCGAATGAGAGCAAAGAAGGCCTGACGGCGGAGGAGAAAAAAGAAATTCAAGAAGAAACCGGGTGGTCTTCTGAAATTCTGGAGCAGATCGGCTCTCGGAAAGAAGCTGAAATATATATGAAGGCCGGTTTGAAAGAAGTCGAAATCAATGGTAAGAAATGTTTGATCAAAGAGGATATTGACTTAGATCAAAAAGATGAAGATGGCCTCACTAACAGAGAGCGAATGGAAAGAGGAAGACCGCCCCTTACAAAAGATGGCGAGGAAATTGAACTTCATCATATCGGACAGAAACCGGAAAATCCTCTTGCGGAACTGACCTTGAAAGAACATCGAGGTATCGGCAATGACACCATTCTGCATGATAAAACGAAAGAAACGGAAATTAACCGGATCGAATTTGCCAAAGAACGGCGGGAGCATTGGCAAGGACGCATTAAGGATATGGAGGGAGTATAAATGTCTAAAGTCATTGAGATCATAAAGAATCTTAACAATTTGATATCATTAAAACCTGCGACGATGGACGAGGTAGAAGACGTAGAAATCGATTTGGCACTGCCCTTGGCAGAAGATTATAAAGAGTATTTACTCACATTTGGCGCGATTATAGCCGATGATGTGGAGCTCACGGGGGTTGCAAAATCCAAGAACAGAAATGTGGTTCAAGTTACCAAAAGAGAGTGGGCTGTAAATGATCAAATCGGGCATAAATTATACGTCATAGAAAATGTGGGCATTGACGGTATCATCATTTGGCAGGATGGTAGTGGTACGGTATATGAATCAAGACCCAATCATAGCGCCACAAAGATTGCTGAAAGTTTAGCAGACTATCTTGAATCAAAACGGCAATAGCTTGATGTAACGATTGTATGTGATAAAGGTTGTTCAAGCGATGCCTCTACGCTTTTAAGAGGAACCGTTTCAGTATATGTTTAGAATTTTATTTGTACAAAGGAGATGAGGTTTGTGAAACAGTTGTGGAAGGCGTTATTGATTTGTTGTGTGGGATGTATGTGTTTCTTTGCCGGCGCAGGTCCTTCTAAGGCCGCCGACGTTTGGGTCGATCGTTGGGCCTCGGAAAATGTGGATCTCTATGTCATGGATGATACGTTGACCTCGGGACGAGATTCGTACGGGCCTTGGTTTTCGGTAGCTGTAAACGGGTCCAAAACGGCAGTCTTGAAAAGTGGTGACCTGGCGGTTCTTTAAGCCCG